>BNJS01001234.1_pt1 | contig 252704 bp, 309 predicted proteins | sample 8540461 | NCBI WGS metagenome assembly BNJS01 (sample SAMD00202454, study PRJDB9452) | human saliva metagenome | isolation source: human saliva | place: Japan | reverse complement strand
ATGAACTCATTACCCAACTCTTTAGTCAATTCTGTTTAGGAAAATAAGAAAAATCCATGATCGTTCATTCGGTCATGGATTTTATTGTCTTTATTAGTAATCTGGTCTTAAAACACCTGTTACAGTTGCCTTAGTCGCTTCGTAGTCGCCATCTACAACAACCTTGATAATGCGTTTGGCATCTTCTTCTGGTGCTGGAACAAGAGGTAGACGAGTTGGGTCCAGCTTCAAATCCCATATAGTTTAAGAACGGCCTTGACAGGAGCAGGACTTGGATAAGAGAAGAGGGCATTGACCTTAGGAATGAATTTACGCTGAATAGCTGCGGCTTTCTTCATATCGCTTTCTGCAATGGCAGTAAACATCTCGTGCATTTCATCCCCATTTGTATGGGATGCAACAGAAATAACTCCCATCCGCACCAAGGTTCATGGCATGGAAAGCATCTCCATCCTCACCTGTATAAATCAAGAACTCTTCTGGCTTGTGCTCAATCAAGTAAGCCATATTAGCCAAGCTAGTACATTCTTTGACACCAATAATATTTGGATGGTCAGCCAAGCGAAGCATGGTTTCTGGAGTTAATTCGACAACCACACGACCTGGAATGTTATAGATAATAATTGGTAGGTCAGAAGCATCTGCAATGGCTTTAAAGTGCTGGTACATTCCTTCTTGCGAAGGTTTGTTGTAGTAAGGAACAATAGCAAGCCCAGCAGCAAAACCACCAAATTCTGCTACTTCTTTGACAAACTCAATAGAGTCACGCGTATCATTGGTACCCACACCCGCAATCAAAGGAACACGTCCATTGACAACTTTTTGTACAGCCGCAAAGAGCTCCAACTCTTCATCGTGAGTCAAGGTTGGACTCTCAGCAGTGGTCCCTGCGAGAAGAATTCCATCCGTATGATGCGCCAACAGATGCTCAATCAAGGCTGGAATGGCATCAAAGTTGATGGAACCATCCTCGTGGAAGGGAGTAATAAAGGCTGTGATGATTTTACACTCTTTTAAATCTTTATAAGACATGAGAAACACCTCTCTATTTCAAAGAAGGAGTTCATCTGAACTCCTAAACAATATGACTATTTTAATTCAAATTTCAATTCAGCTGTTGGACGAACCAATCCACGTTCGTGAAGAGTTTCTGCAATCTGAACTGAGTTCCAAGCAGCACCTTTGAGAAGGTTATCTGAAACAACCCACATGTGGATTCCTTTTTCAGCATCCAAGTCTTTACGGATACGACCAACAAAGGTATCACGCGAACCCACTGCATTAATGGCTTGAGGATAAATTTGATGAGCTACATCATCTTCAAGAACAGCACCTGGGAAGGCTGCGATAGCTGCTTTTACTTCTTCGATTGGAGCCACTTCTTTTGTTTCGATGTAAACAGACTCAGAGTGAGCTGACAAGACTGGAATACGCACACATGTTGCAGATACTGCAATGCTATCATCTTCCATAATTTTCTTAGTTTCCTTAGTCATCTTCATCTCTTCGTAAGTGTAATCATTGTCAGTGAAGACATCGATTTGTGGAAGAGCATTAAAAGCGATAGGATAATGTTTCTTATCACCACCTGAAGGCAAGATTTCCGCATGCAAATCACGTGGGTTTACACCATCATTCAAGACTTCACGAAGTTCACGTTGTGTCTCAAGAATTGCTCCCATACCAGCACCTGAAACTGCTTGGTAAGTTGAAACAATGATACGGTCCAAGCCCCATTTTTGGCGAACTGGCTCAAGAGCTACCATCATTTGGATTGTTGAACAGTTAGGGCAGGCAATGATTCCGTTGTGAGCATCAAGTGCATGAGCATTGACCTCTGGAACAACCAAAGGAACATCTGGATTTTGACGGAAGTAAGATGTATTATCTACTACTACCGCTCCAGCTTTCACTGCGTATGGTGCATACTTAGCTGATGTAGAACCACCTGCTGAAAAGAGAGCAATATCAACTCCTTCAAAAGCTGTTTCAGTCGTTTCTTCAATCGTAATATCTTGATCTTTAAATTTCAAAGTCTTGCCTGCTGAACGAGCAGAAGCAAGGTAACGGATTTTATCGATTGGAAGTGTTGATTCTTCCAACATTTTTATCATCTGAGCTCCGACAGCACCTGTCGCGCCGACTACAGCAACTGTATATCCCATAAATAACCTCTTTCGGAATTTTCTAAAAATTTCTATAATAGATGTATTATACTACTTTTTCCATGAATTGCAAAGCTTTTTCATCATTTTTTGGAAAATAAAAATCCCCAGTCGCTAGACTAGGGACTAAGAGGCATCTTCATGTGATGAGCAGGTTCACACAACTCATCAAGGTCCGCTCCTGCGTTATGACCTCCTTATGCTCAATAGTAGTCCGAAGACTACCTATCGACTCATCGCGTCTATTATATTACTAGAAATAAGTGGGTTTTGTCAATAAAAAATTTTTGCAGGATGACTTTTATTATACAAAAGTCAGAATTTTTTCTCGCGAGCATAAGAAAAAACTCTTGTGTTCAAGAGTTTCCCTGTAAATATCATGCTAATTGCCGGGATTGAACCGGCGACCTCATCCTTACCATGGATGCGCTCTGCCAACTGAGCTAAATCAGCTTACTTAGAAAGTATACTATAGTTAGATAATCTTGTCAAGTTTCCTTAGATATTTTCCATAAGAAAAAGCCAGGTAATAGCTACCTAGCTTATCTTCTTCTATTTGCTTAAATCAATTCGACGACCAATTTTACCAATAATAATCGCGCCAATAATCAATGAGGCAAATTCACCGATACCTGTTGTAAACCAAGTAAGGAAAAATGGTAATTGCGCTACGATATTCAACTCGGCAGCAATTGTAAACATGGAAATTGAAAAGAGGATTGAAAAGAAGAAATGATCTTTTCGAATCAATCCGTTAAAGAGGTAATCCTTGCTGTATTTTGCAAAAAGCCAAACACCTAGACTGAGGAATACTAAGGTTGATCCACCACCAACAAAGACATCTAGCAGTCCGAAACTAAAGAAATTGGCAATCATACAACCGATAGTAACTCCGATAATGTACTTTGGATTGTAAAAAGCCATAAAGTTCATCATTTCTGAAATACGAAACTGATAAGCACCATAGCTGATGGCATTTAGGGGCGGTGTAACAGTCAAAACGACATAGATAGCAGCAACGATTGCAATATCTGCAACATCACGAATAGTTAATTTTTTCATCTTTTCTCCTTTGGCGGTTTCCCGCGTATAATATGCTTGGCGAAAGAAGCTAAGCACCAAGGGTTGATTGAATCAACCTTACTAGTATAGCACAATAGCCTGCTTTATGCTATACTAAAAGCATGAAAAAACGCATTCAAAGTCTCTTCGTGAATGAGCTCTTAGCCTATCTTTTTTTTGGAATAGCAACTACTCTTGTCTCCATTCTAGCCAGATTAGTCATTTATCAACTAACTCATAGAGAACTCCTTGCTACTGGACTAGCAAATAGTATCGGTATCCTATTTGCATTTATTACAAATGATAGGCTTGTCTTTAAACAAGATAGAAAGAATTGGTCAATCCGTTTAGTAAAATTTACTATAGCACGTCTCTTCACTTTTGGTCTCGACCTTATCTTGACTTTTATTTTTGTTACACGCTTTCCAGAAATCATTGGACAGTTTGTTAACAATAATCTGGACTTAGTTAATGGAATTGAGACTTTATCTGCTCAAATTGCTATTATTATGTTAAATTATTTTTTAAGTAAATTGTATATTTTTAAGAAAACAAGGTAAATTTCAAGTATTAATGTTGCAATTTATTTGTAATTGAGTTATAATAAATTTGAAATTATGGAAAGGAACTTATGAAAATGTTAAAAGATCTTAAAGCATTTTTGCTTCGTGGTAATGTTGTTGACCTTGCTGTCGGTGTGATCATTGCTTCTGCTTTTGGTGCAATCGTTACATCACTTGTTAACGATATCATCACTCCACTTATTTTGAATCCAGCCTTGGAAGCTGCGAAAGTACAAAACATCGCTGAGCTTGCTTGGAATGGTGTTACATATGGTAAATTCTTGAGTGCTGTTATCAACTTCCTAGTTATCGGTACTGTTCTCTTCTTCGTTATCAAAGGTATTGAAAAAGCTCAAAGCCTTACTAAGAAAGAAGAAGCTGTTGAAGAAGCTCCAGCTGGTCCAACTGAGTTGGAAGTACTTCAAGAAATCAAAGCCCTTCTTGAGAAAAAATAATCTATTAAAAGAGTCTGGGACAAAAGTCTAACATTAAATATAAAAAGCGAACAAAACGAGTTATCTGACATTCAGAATTCGATTTTGTTCGTTTTTTTGTCTAATCTATCGATTTTAAAAATTTATAATAAAGAATTCCTAAAATCAAATCTTTTTGTCCCAGCCTCTTATCATTAGTCAACTATCTGTTATCTAATCCATTCTCCACTAGTATTCACCCTATAACCATCAGGTGTAATTGTATTGACTGCTAAAGCTCCTGAGTTATATGCACAATACCATTTTCCTGAAACAGTAAAACATCCTGTTTTCATTGTTCCTGAAGAATTAAGATAATACCATTTGCCACCTGTTTTTAGCCAGCCAGTTTGCATTGCTCCCGAAGAATTAAGATAATACCATAAACCATCTATTTTTACCCAGCCAGTCTGCATTGCTCCCGAAGAACTCAAGTAATACCATACACCACTTGTTTTTATCCATCCAGTTTTCATCCATCCAGAATGGTCAAAGTAGTACCATATACCATTGATTAATTCCCAACCATCAGTTGTATATGCCCCATTATTATGTCTGTACCACCAACGACCTGAGGACTGAATCCATCCTGCCATAGACACAAATTTTTCTTTTATAATATTCGTCTCTTTAGGCTGTTTTGAGTTTTTACCGTTATCACGACTCACTTTGTCTTTATTTGCTCCCTTATCATTAGGCTTTTCAGGTACAACTTTCTTAGAAGTTGATAATGCTTTAGCAACGTTCACTACAATGTCTTCTCTACCCTCGCCTCGTGACACATTTCTAATAGTTACATATACTTCGTAGTTTTTAAGATTTTCCGTCGGTACGATTCCCGCACGATAACTACCATAATCATCTAGATATTTAACTTTAACATTGTTTAGTGCTGTATCCGCTTCGTTATATGTTTTAAACGCATCTGAAATAATTTCAACAGAATCTGAAACTTTATCACGAGTTACTGTAGCATCAGCTAGTACAATTTTACTAGTCATATTAGCTAAAACTACAAGAGTCGCAACAGTAAAAAATTCAATTATAGTTTTTTTCATAAAAATTCTCCGTTCTTAAATAAATCATTCTCCCCTCATAAGGAAATGCATTTTCAACATTGTAATCTATATTCCTATAATGTGTTTCTCAAAAATTGATTCATTGTCTCTTTTTTATCCTAATTTCTTTTTCTTTACTCTTTTGGTAATTTACCTGCTTTCTCAAGCATTTTCTTGATAAGATAAGGCATCTTAACATTCTCACGACCTTTTTTCTCAATCAATTTTTTACACAAATTCTGGCATTTGTAGGTCTTGTGATTCAGCCAAAATATTTTTCGTCTCATCTGAAGGAACTAATTCATCAAAGGTTTCTTCTTCTGGGAGAAATTCCTTAAATTCTTTGTCCTCATTAGCTCTGACGGTATTAACCAAGGCATCAATCAAACGAGAATCCGTATTTGGCATTGGTGGACGATGGTAGTTTACTCCAAATTCCTGACACAAGTCATAACATTCCACATCGTTGTCAAACAAGACTTCAATGTGCTCACTGATAAAACTAATAGGTACAAAAATATAATGGTCTGGATGTTCTTTTTGTTCTCTAAGATACTCCAAGACATCTGGCTTAATCCATGGAATCCCGATATCACTCTCACTTTGCCAGGTATTTGTATATTGCTCAGAACTCAAACCTAGTTTTTCAGCGACTAACTTGCTATTTTCAAAAATTTGGTCAATATAAGGGTCACCAAAATCCAAGGCAAAAATGGGCACACTGTGGGCTGAAAAAATGACTTTAAAGCTATCTTGCTTCACTTCATATTTTAAAATCTTAGCAATTTCATCTGCCCAATAGTTTAAGAGCGCTTCTTCCTGATACCAGTCCTTAATGACCAAAAATTGAATTTGCTTGCTTTCTAAAAATTTCTCATAACCCATGACAGAGTAGAAAGAATAATGGGGCTCCAAAATCAAGCAAATACACTGCTCGATTCCGTCTGCTTCCATCTGACCAATCACATCTGGAATAAAAGGTTTGGAAAACTTATTAGCAAAATAAACACCGTATTCATCTCCCAGCCTAGCTTCTACCAAGGCAATCTCTTCACGGGTAATTTTTTGCAGAGGAGTGCCTCCAATTAGTACATAATTATCATAGAGAGTTTGAATCTCGTGGTCTTGAGGTCTCACTCCACGACGAATATTTGTGAAAAAATCAGCCACACCTTCAAAGGTAATCTCTTCTGGCGAACCGAAAGTCATCATTAAAATTGCTTTTTTCATAACTGCTTCCTTGTGATATTTTTATCAAGTTTATTTTATCATGAATTCGTTGATAAGTAAACGCTAACATAGCAAATTTCCTTAACTTCTGTCTTTTGTTTTTCTTTTCTTTATATGATACAATGGAAAAAATGAATTCAAAAGGAGTTTTTTATGACTTACCCCAATCTCTTGGACCGCTTCTTAACTTACGTTAAGGTCAACACGCGCTCTGATGAACACTCTACTACTACTCCAAGTACGCAGAGTCAGGTTGACTTCGCGACAAATGTCCTAATTCCTGAAATGAAACGTGTTGGATTACAAAATGTTTATTATCTACCAAATGGTTTTGCTATTGGAACTTTGCCAGCCAACGATCCGTCTTTAACACGAAAAATTGGCTTCATCTCCCACATGGATACTGCTGATTTTAATGCCGAAGGAGTTAATCCTCAGGTGATTGAAAACTACGATGGGGGTGTGATTGAACTTGGAAATTCTGGTTTCAAACTCGATCCAGCTGACTTTAAGAGTCTTGAAAAATATCCAGGACAAACACTCATCACAACAGATGGAACAACCTTACTAGGAGCTGATGACAAGTCAGGTATTGCTGAAATTATGACTGCTATTGAATATCTGACTGCCCATCCTGAAATCAAACACTGTGAGATTCGTGTTGGTTTTGGTCCAGATGAAGAAATCGGTGTCGGTGCTAATAAATTTGATGCAGAAGATTTTGATGTTGATTTTGCCTACACAGTTGATGGTGGGCCACTAGGTGAGCTTCAGTACGAAACTTTTTCAGCAGCTGGGGCTGAATTGCATTTCCAAGGACGCAATGTCCACCCTGGTACAGCCAAAGGACAAATGGTCAACGCTCTTCAGTTAGCAATTGATTTTCATAATCAACTTCCAGAGAATGACCGACCTGAGTTAACAGAAGGTTACCAAGGTTTCTATCATCTTATGGATGTGACAGGTAGTGTCGAAGAGGCGCGTGCAAGCTACATCATTCGTGATTTTGAAAAAGATGCCTTTGAAGCGCGTAAAGTAGCTATGCAGTCTATCGCTGATAAGATGAATCAAGAACTTGGTAGCGACCGTGTCACTATAAACCTGACAGACCAGTACTACAATATGAAAGAAGTCATTGAAAAAGATATGACTCCAATTACTATTGCTAAAGCCGTTATGGAAGATTTAGGCATCACTCCTATTATTGAACCAATCCGTGGAGGGACAGACGGCTCTAAGATTTCCTTTATGGGAATCCCAACTCCGAATATCTTTGCGGGTGGAGAAAACATGCACGGACGTTTTGAATACGTCAGCCTTCAGACTATGGAACGTGCAGTTGATACCATCATTGGTATTGTAGCTTATAAAGACTAAAAAGACGAGGTAGCTCAGCTACTTCGCCTTTCTGTTTATTCTGCTGGTTTTTCTTGCTTTCCAGCACTTGTTGTAGATTCTGTTGTTTCCTTTTCTGAAGTTGATTCAGCAGGTTTAGAATCTATTGTGTTGCTTGGTTTGTTTTCGTCACTTGCTGTTTCACTGTTAGATTCCGCAGCTGCTGATGTTTCAGTTTCGTGACTTGTCTTATCACCATTTGCTTCAGCATTTCTTGTTGGACTTGCTTCTTCACTTGCGCTTGATTTTGACTTGATTTCTTGATTCAATAGCAGAATAGCTTTTGTCAATTCAAGTAAAGCGGCTTTATCTTTACTCTTAGCAGAAAGTTGATCTAGTAGAGCATCCACCTTATCAAAGTCGGCATCAGAACCCTTATTGTTTTCTAAATAAGCGTGAAGCGACATAAGAATATCGTAGAGTTTTTGATAGAGTACAAGTGTCTGAGGATCTTGCTCAGCATTTTCCTTTTCTTGTTGAAGGGCGCTAGCGATACGAGTCAAGACATCTTTCACCTGACTGTTTACTTCATCCAAGTCTGCATCAGCCTTGTTTGTAGCAGCTTTGAGATTTTCTACTTCTTCTGCCAAAGATTGTCTGATTCCTTCTTCTTGGATTTGTCCCAAGAGTTGATTTGCCTTGCTCAAAAGACTTTCTACTTCTTCCTTGCTAACATGATTGACATGTTCTTCAGGCATAAAGTCTCCGTACAATTCTTTCAAGAAGCCATAAATAGCTGTCTTGGCAGTTTGGTTATCTACTTTTTCAGTATCTAGAACTGTCTTCGTTGATTTCGCAGTAGTTGGTTGAGCTTTCAAAGCTTCTTCCACTTCTTGTTTTGCTTGATAGATGCTTGGGAATAATTTGTTCAATTCTGCTGCCTTTAGGAAGGATTGAGATTGATACAAGGTCCAAGTCAACTGAGCTACTTTGTTTCGAAGTTCATCATTCAAACGACCGTCATTTACGTGTTCGTAGAAATACTTGATGTATTCCACTGTTGTAACACCTGTTCGATCATTAAAGTCTTGAAGAGCTTGAAGTTGTGATTCAACCGCTACTAAAGCAGCCTCATCTTTAGCCAATTTTGCTTCTTGAAGTCGAACGAGAAGGTCTTTCTTAGGAAGTCCATAAGAGTCTGTATCCAGTGTATTGATTTTATCAATCAAGGCCTGATATTTCTTATCTAGAGCGCTTGTTTCAACAGGTTTGACACTTTCATCAATATGGATATATTGCTTATCAAAGAGATCCAGTGTCGCAAGATAACCTGCAGTAGAGTTAGTTGCCAGTTTCTTCATGTTTTCAGTAAACTGACCTAAAGCTAACTCAATCTGTCTTTGTTTGATTGGTTGATTTTGATAGAGCGATCTACTATCAGCTAGAAGTTGATCTACTTTTGCCAAGACTGCCTTTTCATCAAAAGCTCCAGGTTGATAGTTGGATTGTAGGGCTGGAATCTTGTTTTTCAAAGCCACTTCATATCCCTTCGTTTGAACCTTGATGTAGTGATTGTGGTCTCCATGAGGAATCACAAAGCTACCATTTTCTACCTGTAAGCTATAAGGAGACACACCATCTCGCAAAGCAGTGGTATAGAGTTCATTTAAGAAATCAAGTTCTGGATTGCCAGTTTGGAGCGGAATCCGAACGTGTTCTTTACGAACAGCATATGGATGGATATGAGTTGGATCGTAGGCTTGGTCTGGATTTCCAAAAACAAAGAATCCGTTTGAAATTCTAATAGCTTCAAGTGGAACACCGTAGGTCTTAGAAATATAAGCAATCTTTTCTTCATCACTAGCATCTCTTGAGAAAGACTCTACCGTTTTAGCAAGAGGTTTTACAGGCTCAGCATCATGATGTGTTTTCAAATGGTCTTGTGCTGCCTTAATTTGCTCTGCGGTCAAATCCTTCTTGAAGAAGTAATGATTGTGGTCACCATGACTCATGACAAAGCCTTGTTCATCCTCACTGATGACGCTATTGGCATCAAAGCCGTGATCATGGTCTTCATCATGTTTGTGTCCATGATTGTCTTTATCGTGTCCATCATCATGGGATGGACTTGGTACTGATGGCGTTTTACTTTTCAGATGATCTTGGGCGGACTTAATTTGCTCTGCTGTCAAATCTTTCTTAAAGAAGTAATGATTATGGTCACCATGAGTCATGACAAAGCCTGCCGCATCTTCACTGATGACGCTATTGGCATCAAAACTATGGCCATGTTCTTCACCGTGATGAGTGATCATGATCTTCTTCATCGTGATCATCATGAGATGGACTTGGTGTTACTGATGTTTTACTTCTCAAATGATCTTGGGCGGCCTTGATTTGTTCTGCTGTCAAATCTTTCTTAAAGAAGTAATGATTATGGTCACCGTGTGACATGACAAAACCTTGCTGCATCTTCACTAATGACTCTATCTGCATCAAAACCATGATTATGCTCCTCATCACGATGGTTCCCATGATTATCTTCATCGTGATCATCATGGGCTGGACTTGGTGCTGATGGCGTTTTACCTTTCAAATGATCTTGGGCAGCCTTAATTTGCTCTGCTGTCAAATCTTTCTTAAAGAAGTAATGATTATGATCACCGTGTGACATGACAAAACCTTGCTCATCCTCACTGATGACACGATTGGCATCAAAACCATGATCATGGTCTTCATCATGATGGTGGTCATGTCCATCTCCATCATGTCCATGGTCTTCATGCTTAGGGTCCTGACTTCCATGGTCACCATCTTGCTCATGATGATGATTTTGCTGAGTAGGTTTTTCTGCTGGTTTGCTTGGATTCTCCAATGGTGTTGGTTTCACACTGTCACTAGTTAGAGGAATCATTCTCGCAATCTTTTCTTCTAATGCAGAAAGCTTTGTATATGGGATGAAATGATAGTGATTTCCATGAGGAATCGCTACACCACTTGGTGTTCTGCTTAAAATCTTAGCAGGGTCAAAAGTTAAACCATCTGATTCAGCATATCGTTGAGTACTTGGAAGAGCATAGAGCTGCTGTAATAGACTTTGAAGACTCTCGGATTTATTACTTGGTATTTCAGCCTGTTGAATAGGCTTGGTAGTTTGACCATTCCCATTTGTACTTGGACGATAGTCAGTCACACTAGGCTGATTTCTCGTTCCAGAGAGGTAAGCTTGAGCTGCAGCCAATTCACTAGCAGACAAGGAACTCTTTGGAATGTAGTGGTAATGTCCTCCGTGAGGGACGATATAAGCATCACCAGTATCCTCTATAATATCAGATGCATTAAAGATGTAGCCATCATCAGTAGTATAGCGACCTTGAGATTGAGCAAGCGCCACTGCACTATTAGATGTTGGTGCATCGTGAGTATGACCTTGTTTTTGGCGTTCAATTTCGTCCTTCGAACGAACGTTATCCGCATGTGCCACATCCTTAAGGTAAACATAATATTTACCATCCACCTTGATAATGTAACCACCTTTGACTTCGTTAACAATATCAGCGTCTTTCAGTTGATAATTGGCATCTTTCATCAAAAGTTCTTCACTGAAAATCGCATCAAAAGGAACTTTCCCATTGTAATAATGGAAATGATCACCGTGTGAAGTCACATAACCTTGATCGGTGATTTTCACAACAATTTGTTCAGCCTGGATATCTTCTTTTTTGCTGACTTGCTCTGGTGTTTGTGTCTCTGTTTTTGGAGTGTCTTGTTTTCCATCGACATAAGATACACGATTCGTATCTTTGTTCTCTCCTGTCTGATGTTGATTCAATGCATAAATACAAAGACTTAAAGAAAGGACGACAGCTGCACCAGCAGCAAGTTTCTTCTTATTTATTTTCATAATCTCCTCATTTCAATTCTTCTACTAAAATACTCATATTGTCCTCTAGGTTTTCTAGATAAGTCTTATCGTTTTGTGGGTCTGCTTCTAAAGGATTCAGAGTTTTAAGACCCACACCTGTTGATTTGACAAGAGTTTCAGCTACTTTCGAAGAAGCATTACTTTCTGTAAAAATCGTTTTAACCTTATAGGTTTTAACAAATTCCTGAATTTCTGTTAGTTGTCTTGGACTTGGTTCTTGTTCTGGAGAGATACCTGCGATTCCAAGTTGATTGAGTCCAAATCGCTTAGCTAGATAAGAAAAGGCTGTATGCTGTGTTACAAATGTTTTCTGACTCGCTTTTTCGAATTTAGGTTGGAATTTCTTAGTCAATTCTTGAGCTTTTTTGATAAAGGCTTGCGCATTTTTTTGATAAGTTTCTTTGTGTTCACTATCAACCTCTGAAAGTTTATCAGCAATAATCTGAGCTTCTTCGCCAGCTTTTTCAGGATCTAGCCAAGTATGAGGGTCATAGAGCGTTTTTTCATCAACTCCATCACCTGCTTCCACATCTTCTAGACCAGGGACTCGATCCAATGTCATTCCTTCAGAAGCTTCTAAAACTTTAACTTTGGATTTTTTTAGATTGGGATCCAGACTTCCTGCCCAAGATTCGAGCGTATGCGAATGGTAAACAAAGACATCTGCATCATAGATAGCTGCGATATCGTTTGCCGAAGGTTCAAAGGAGTGAATTCCGCTACTTGACTGAATCATTCGAACATCATTCAAGTCACCAGATACTTCCTTGACCATGGCATAGATAGGATAAAAACTGGTCACAATTTTCATCCCTTTACCTGACTGGCTTTCCTTCTGCCCACAAGCAGCTAAACACAAAAGAAAGACACTTAACAACACTAAAAACAAATTTTGTTTCTTCATAAAAACTCCTTAACTAGTGTTTAACCATTTAATTAACTAGTAAATAGTTTATCTTTATTTAGAAAATATGTCAAGAATTTTTACACAATTTCATAAAAAAGAGAGCAGAATCCATATTCTGCTCCCTTTTTATCTTCTATAATAGTTGTATAATTACTTACTCTCCTTTAACAAGACTAATAGCTTTTCAGCTTCTGCCATAATAGTATTGTTGTCCTGAGAACCAAATAACAGGTTATTTTTTAATCCTGTGAGAGTTTCGTTGGCATTGGACTTGAGAATTGGATCTTGAATCTTTTTAAGTAACTCTTCCGCCTCTCTCAGTTTTTCCTCAACCTTTTCAGTTTCAACCTGAGGTTCCTCTGGTGCCGATGGTGATTCTTCTTCTGATTCCTCTGGTTCTTTTGGTTTTGAAGATTCTGCTTTCTCATTTTTCGGTTTTTCTTCGCGAGGTTTTTCCTCCTCAATTTTTTCTGTCTGAGGTTTCTCCTCTGTTGGTTTCTCTGTTTTATTGTTAGCAGCTTGACTATTGTGGTTTCTTTGAACATGGTCGCTAGCATTGCCCCAACCACTATCTGAATGCGGACGTTCGTTTGGATGTTCAACATAATACTTCACAGTTTCAAATAGCTCTTCTAAAGTATACCCCTTAGGTGCCTCATAAAGTCCTTCGTCAAACCACTCAAATTTGATGTTATGGTAATGGTCATAATGAGGTATAATCAAACTTCCATTTTTAACTTCCACAGTATGTTGGAGATTGTAAGGCATACGGTCAAGTGGTACCTTCTTAGCTGCTTTTACTCTATTGTAAATCGCTTCTGCTCCCTTAGCCTCAGTATTTCCTGAACTTTGATGATTTGTTGAAGGAGGCGTCAAACCTTTCTCTTTAGCATAAGCTTGACCTGCTGCTCTTTCATCTTCAGACAAACTTTCTTTCTTAATCCAATGACTGTGGCTCATATGCGGAGTTACATAGGCATCCCCCTCATCACTAGTGATATCACGGGGGTCAAAGATATAGCCATCTTCTGTTGTATACTTGCCTGCCAACTTGGCTACTTGAATCTCATCATCTGTGTAAGCTATTTGTGCATTTGGTTTTCCTAAACGTTCTGGATGACGAATCGGCGCTAGAAAAGCAAGGATATCATCAACTAACTTGACTTTATCACTTGACTCATCGTTGAGACGTTCCAATAGTCTATCCAAAGCGTCAAAATCAGCTTGGCGCCCTTTATTGGAAATCAAATCTTGATGAACTGTTGCTAGTAAATCATAAACTTTGTTGTAAAATTTTTGATCACCAGATGCAAGATTGGTTTTCTTAGCTCCTAACTCATGAGACAAACTTTCTTGTTTAGCAAGTTTATCATCAATGGCTGCAACAGTTTCTGCTGAAAGTTCCTTGGCAGATATATAACGCAAAGTTCTATTCTCTTCAAAGACATAACCATCAACCACCTTTCGAATCGCCTGTTTTACCAATTTTCCATCAATTGGATTGCTTGGATTTGGTTGTGGATTTGGTACAGGTTGTGGACTTGGTATTGGGGTAGGCTCTGGAGCAGGGATTGGAGTCGGAATTAAATTTGGAAGACTTGGATTCGGAATTGGTTTTAATTCTTTACCACCTGCAGTAGTATGACTTCCTTGATAATTTTCAGAAATCATTCTCGCAATCTTCTGCTCTAAATCAGACATTTGAGAATAAGGGATAAAGTGATAATGATCTCCATGTGGCACTGCAACACCATTCGCAGTTTTTCTTGTAATCTGCGCTGGATCAAAGACAAGTCCATCTGATTCCACATGTCGTTGACTAAGCGGCAAGGCATAAAGTTGTTTCAAGAGACTGGATACGTCTTCACTCGGACTAGCTTGATAGCTGTTATCCACTTGTTGGCTAATACTTGGAGTCCATCTTCTGGTATTTGCTTCAACATTGCTTTGATTCGTTTGTCCATATGAACTACTATTCGATGTCTCTGATGAGCTACTGCTAGAAGAATTTGTTGAAGGACGATATCCAACTGAGCTTGGTTGATTACCTTTTCCAGATAAGAAGGCTCGAGCTGCAGCCAGTTCACTGGCAGACAAGTCACTCTTAGGAATATAGTGGAAGTGATTACCATGAGGAACGATATAAGCATCACCTGTATCTTCTATAATATCAGATGCATTAAAGATATAACCATCATCTGTTGTATAACGACCTTGAGCTCTGGCAGCAACTACCGCTTTATCGCTAGAACCACCTCCGTGATTACTACCGTGTTCCTGCTTCTGACGAGTGATTTCTTCTTTTGAGCGAACGTTATCAGCATGTGCTGCGTCCTTTAGATAGACATAATACTTACCATCTACCTTAATCACATAGCCACCCTTGATTTCATTGACAATGTCTGAATCCTTCAACTGATAATTCGGATCTTTCATCAGCAGTTCTTCACTGATGATAGCATCATAAGGAACCTTGCCATTATAGTAATGATAATGGTCTCCATGAGAAGTCACATAACCTTGATCCGTAATCTTGATAACGATTTGCTCGGCATTTATACCTTCTTTTTTACTGACTTCATCAGGTGTCAAAGTCTCTGCCTTTTGGCTTGGTTGGTTGCCATCAATGTATGAAACACGGTTATTTTCTTTTACAGTTTGGGCTTGATGCAAACCTAGTTCATAAGCACAGACACTTAAAACAAGTGCAGCTGCTGATCCAGCTAGATATTTTTTATTGATTTTCATTCTTTCCTCTTTTCTTAACTCTATTTGATTCACTATAAAACAATAAACCGGTTAATTAACTAGTTAATAGTTTACTCCTTTTAGTACTGCTTGTCAAGAATTTTTCGTATATACATAATAAAAATGAAAGCCTCTTTATCGAGACTCCCATTTTTCATTAGTTTGTTTTTTCCTTATTTACAGGCGAAGGATTACTACCTTTTAACAACGCAAGTAATTTTTCTGCTTCTGCCATGATACCATTATTATCCATGGTTTGGAGACTCAAATTATTTCGTAAACCAGCTAGGGTTTCTGTCGCATTGGCTTTCAGACTAGCATCCGTTACTTTAGCAAGTAAGCTTCTGCTTCTTTGAGCTTAGCTTCTACTTTTTCAGTCTCTACTTGAGGAACTTCTGGCTCAGCAGGTGTTTCCTCTACTGGTTCTTCTTCTGTTTTGAAGTTCTTATTTGGATCTTCACTGTGGTCTTTCTTACCTAAGACATGATCGCTGGCATTGCCCCATCCATCATTAGAATGTGGACGTTCATCAGGATGTTCAACATAGTACTTAATCGTCGCAAATAAGTCTTCCAGAGTATAGCCATTTGGAGCTTTGTATGAGTGATCATCAAACCAAGCAAATTTAATGTTATGGTAATGATCCTTATGAGGAATGATTAAATTACCATTTTTAACTTCTACTGTATGCTCAACCATGTATGGAAGTCGAACGAGTGGAATTCGTTTTTCCCCTTTCACACGATTGTAAATAGCCGCTGCACTATCTCCAGTTGGATTTGCTTGAGCATCTGCGTCTGCTGACGGAGGTAGAATTCCTTTTTCTTTAGTATAAGATTGAGCTGCAGCTTTTTCCTTATCAGAAAGGCTGTCTTTTCCAATCCAGTGACTATGTCCCATATGAGGCGTTACATAGGCATCTCCTTCATCACTGATAATATCATGTTCGTCAAAAATGTAACCATCTGAAGTTGTATACTTATCAGCTAATTGAGCAATGCGGACTTCATTTTCGGTATACTCAATCTGAGAATTTGGTTTGCCAAGTCGCTCTGGATGAGTAATTGGTGCTAGGAATGCCAATAAATCATCTACCAATTTTCCTTTATTAGAAGATTCATCATTCAAGCGTTCTGCTAATTTGTCTAAGGCTTGGAAATCAGAAACGCGACCTTTATTTTCAGACAAGGCTTTATGAGCCTCAGCCAACAGATTATATGCTTTATCATAAAATTCTTGGTCACGAGGAGCAACTTTTTCTTTTTTAGCAGTTAAAGCGTGTGATACACTCTCTTGTTTTGATAACTTGCTTTCAAGATTTTTAACAGTTTCAGATGGTAAATCTTTCGCAAAAACATAGCGTGAGATTCCTTTTTCTTCGAAAACATATCCTTCTCCAACTTTTCGTACCAGCTGACTAACCAAAGCAGAATTTGAGTCTATTTTAGGATTTGGAGTAGGAGCCGGTTTTACAATAGGTTTCAAAGGTTTTAAGCTAAGAGCTGGCAAAACAGGAGATGGAATTAAATTTGGAAGGCTTGGAGTCGGAATTGGTTTTAATTCTTTACCACCTGCAGTAGTATGATTTCCTTGATAATTTTCAGAAATCATTCTCGCAATCTTCTGTTCTAAATCAGACATTTGAGAATAAGGGATAAAGTGATAATGGTCTCCGTGTGGCACTGCAACACCATTCGCAGTTTTTCTTGTAATCTGCGCTGGATCAAAAACAAGTCCATCTGATTCCACATGTCGTTGGCTAAGCGGTAAGGCATAAAGCTGTTTCAAGAGACTGGATACGTCTTCACTTGGACTTGCTTGATAACTATTATCCACTTGTGGGCTAACACTTGGAGTCCATCTTCTGGTATTTGCCTCAACATTTCTTTGATTCGTTTGTCCATATGAACTACTATTCGATGTCTCTGATACGCTACTGCTAGAAGAATTTGTTGAAGGACGATAGCCAACTGAGCTTGGTTGATTATCTTTTCCAGATAGGAAGGCTCGAGCTGCAGCCAGTTCACTGGCAGACAAGTCACTCTTAGGAATATAGTGGAAGTGATTACCATGAGGAACGATATAAGCATCACCTGTATCTTCTATAATATCAGATGCATTAAAGATATAACCATCATCTGTTGTATAACGACCTTGAGCTCTGGCAGCAACTACCGCTTTATCGCTAGAACCACCTCCGTGATTACTACCGTGTTCCTGCTTCTGACGAGTGATTTCTTCTTTTGAGCGAACGTTATCAGCATGTGCTGCGTCCTTTAGATAGACATAATACTTACCATTTACCTTAATTACATAGCCACCCTTGATTTCATTGACAATGTCTGAATCCTTCAACTGATAATTTGGATCCTTCATCAGCAGTTCTTCACTGATAATAGCATCATAAGGAACCTTACCATTATAGTAATGATAATGGTCTCCATGAGAAGTCACATAACCTTGATCCGTAATCTTGATAACGATTTGCTCGGCATTAATACCTTCTTTTTTACTGACTTCATCAGGTGTCAAATTTTCTGCCTTTTGGCTTGCTTGGTTACCATCAATATATGAAACACGGTTATTTTCTTTTACAGTTTGAGCTTGATGCAAACCTAGTTCATAAGCACAGACACTTAAAACAAGTGCAGCTGCTGACCCAGCTAGATATTTTTTATTGATTTTCATTCTTTCCTCACTTTAATTCTTCTGCTAAAATACTCATATTTTCTTCAAGATTTTCTAAATATGTCTTGTCATTTTGTGGGTCTGCCTCTAAAGGATTCAGAGTTTTAAGACCCACTCCTGTTGATTTGACAAGAGTTTCAGCTACTTTTGAAGAAGCATTACTTTCTGTAAAAATCGTTTAACCTTATAGGTTTTAACAAATTCCTGAATTTCTGTTAGTTGTCTTGGACTTGGTTCTTGTTCTGGAGAGATACCTGCAATACCAAGTTGATTGAGTCCAAATCGCTTAGCTAGATAAGAAAAGGCTGTATGTTGTGTTACAAATGTTTTCTGACTCGCTTTTTCAAATTTAGGCTGAAATTTCTTAGTCAATTCTTGAGCTTTTTTGATAAAGGCTTGCGCATTTTTTTGATAAGTTTCTTTATGCTCACTATCCACCTCTGAAAGTTTATTAGCGATAATCTGAGCTTCTTCGCCAGCTTTTTCAGGATCTAGCCAAGTATGAGGGTCATAAAGCGTTTTTTCATCGACTCCATCACCTGCTTCCACATCTTCTAGTCCAGGGACACGATCCAATGTCATTCCTTCTGAAGCCTCTAAAACCTTAACTTTGGATTTTTTTAGATTGGGATCCAGACTTCCTGCCCAAGATTCGAGCGTATGCGAATGGTAAACAAAGACATCTGCATCATAGATGGCTGCGATATCATTTGCTGAAGGTTCGAAGGAGTGAATTCCGCTACTTGACTGAATCATTCGAACATCATTCAAGTCACCAGATACTTCCTTGACCATGGCATAGATAGGATAAAAACTGGTCACAATTTTCATCCCTTTACCTGACTGGCTTTCCTTTTGGCCACAAGCAGCTAAACACAAAAGAAAGACACTTAACAACACTAAAAACAAATTTTGTTTCTTCATAAAAACTCCTTAACTAGTTATTTAACTAGTTAATATTCTACTCCTATTTTTTTTATTGTCAAGCATTTTATGAACTAGTTAATAGATTTTCTGATTTTAAACTATAAAAAAACCTTGCAACTAGGTTACAAGGTTAATGACATTAATCGAAGTTAACGTATTCTTTTTGAAGTTCAAGAACTTCTTCCATTGTTGAACACTCTGTAAGGGCACGGTTAGCGTACTCTTCCATCTTAGCAGTATCCAATTTCTTCATCAAGCTACGTGTACGAAGTACAGATGTTGCTGACATAGAGAACTCATCCAAGCCCATTCCGACAAGAAGTGGAACAGCTTTTTGGTCACCAGCCATCTCACCACACATACCAGCCCATTTACCTTCAGCGTGTGCTGCCTTGATAACGTTGTTGATCAAGCGAAGGATTGATGGGTTATATGGTTGGTAAAGGTATGAAACTTGCTCGTTCATACGGTCTGCTGCCATTGAGTATTGGATCAAGTCGTTTGTACCAATTGACATGAAGTCTACTTCTTTTGCAAATTGGTCTGCAAGCATAGCTGCTGCAGGGATTTCAATCATGATACCAACTTGGATGTCATCCGCAACTGCAACACCTTCAGCAAGAAGGTTTGCTTTTTCTTCTTCATAAACTGCTTTAGCTGCACGGAATTCTTTCAAGAGGGCAACCATTGGGAACATGATACGCAATTGACCATGAACAGAAGCACGAAGAAGAGCACGAATTTGTGTACGGAACATTGCATCTCCAGTTTCAGAAATAGAGATACGAAGGGCACGGAATCCAAGGAATGGGTTCATTTCATGTGGCATATCGAAGTAAGGAAGTTCCTATCTCCACCGATATCCATTGTACGAACAACGACTGGTTTACCATTCATTCCTTCAAGAACAGCCTTGTATGCTTCATACTGCTCGTCTTCTGTTGGGAAATCTTGAGAATCCATGTACAAGAACTCTGTACGGTAAAGTCCAACAGCTTCTGCACCGTTGTTGTTAACACCTTCAACGTCTTTTGGAGTACCGATGTTAGCAGCCAACTCGAAGTGTTTACCGTCAGCAGTCACTGTTTGAGCATCTTTCAAAAGTGCCCATTCAGCTTTTTGTTTAGCATAAGCTTCACCAGCTGCTTTAAATTCAGCCGCTTGTTCATCTGTTGGGTTGATAATCACTTCACCAGTAATTCCGTTAACGGCAAGGATATCACCGTCTTTCACCACTTCAGTGATGTTATTTGTTCCCAATACAGCTGCAATTTCAAGTGTACGTGCCATGATAGCTGAGTGGCTTGTACGTCCACCGATGTTAGTTACAAAAGCTTTTACAAAGTTTTTGTCCAATTGAGCTGTATCAGATGGTGTCAAGTCATGCGCAATCACAATTACTTCTTCATTGATAGAAGCTGGGTTTGGCAATTTCTTACCAAGAAGGTTTGCCAATACACGTTTTGTCACGTCGCGGATATCCGCTGCACGTTCTTGCATGTATGGGTTGTCTTCCATGCCTTCAAAGATAGTGATGAACATGTCAGTCACTTCTTTAAGACCTGCTTCTGCATTGACTTTCTTAGCACGGATTGTTTCTTTAATCTGACCAATCAATTCTGGGTCAGCAAGAACCATCAAATGAGCGTCAAAAACTTGAGCCGCTTCTTCACCAAGCGTACCTACAGCTTTCTCACGGATAAGAGAAAGCTCGTTTTGAGAAGCTTCAAGAGCTACATCCAAACGAGCCTCTTCTGCGTTTGTATCTTCGACTGAAACAGTCTCGAATGACAAATCCGGTTGAACGAGTAGATATGCTTTTGCAACTGCAACACCGTCAGATGCTGCGATTCCTTTAAGCATTTCTGTCATTTTCCTTATGCCAATCCTTCTTTTTCCATTGTTTCTGAGATTGCAGCGATAGCGTCATCTGCATCTGCACCTTCAGCTGAGATAGTTACGTCAGCACCTTGGCCAACACCAAGACTCATAACACCCATGATTGATTTAAGGTTAACTGATTTACCTTTATACTCAAGAGTGATATCTGAAGCAAATTTGCTAGCAGTTTGTACCAACAATGTTGCTGGACGTGCGTGAATACCTGTTTCTGCCACTACGTGGAAATCTTTAGAAGCCATAGTTTGACTCTCCTTTTGTTCTTTCTTTTTTTGAGTTATATGTGATAACCCTTACAATTTGGTATTATATCATCTTCTCGGATTTTTTTCAAGCATTTTATGGGATTTATTCGATTTCCTTTCAGATAACTTGCTGAAAATCTTCTATATTTATTGACAAAACACAGGATATAGTTTTCCAAAAAACTACTTGTAGGATATTCTTTGCTATCTTACAAATAAAACACTATATATTGTGTTTGTGTAGGTTCGACACAAAAATATACCACTATATTTAGTTTCAAATCATTGACAAAAATTTATTTTCTGATATACTAAGAAAGTAATCTATTTTGAAAGAGGAGTTACACAATGGTAACCGTTTATTCTAAAAACAACTGTGTCCAATGTAAAATGACCAAACGTTTCTTGGACAGTAATAATGTCGCTTATCGTGAAATCAATCTTGATGAGCAACCTGAGTACATCGATCAAGTTAAAGAGCTCGGTTTCAGCGCAGCTCCTGTTATCCAAACACCAACTGAAGTCTTTTCAGGTTTCCAACCAGGAAAACTAAAACAATTAGCATAATCTTAGCACATCATCCAGAAGAAACTGCTTCTAGGGCTAACTTAGAAGCCTTTCTTTTGTAATTAGATAAGGGAAATTTTATGGGATTAAAACATCTTGAGGACGTGACTTACTTCCGTCTTAATAACGAAATCAACCGTCCTGTCAATGGACAAATCATGCTTCATAAAGATAAGGAAGCCTTGGATGCCTTCTTTAAAGAAAATGTAGTTCCAAACACTATGGTTTTTGATTCAATCACTGATAAAATCAACTACCTCATTGAACACAACTACATCGAAACAGCCTTTATCAAGAAATACCGTCCAGAGTTCTTGGAAGAATTGTCACAATTTATTAAAGATCAAAACTTCCAATTCAAATCTTTCATGGCAGCTTATAAATTTTATAATCAGTACGCCTTGAAAACTAATGACGGTGAATACTATCTTGAAAGTATGGAAGACCGCGTCTTCTTTAACGCCCTTTATTTCGCTGATGGGAATGAAGCTGTTGCAATCGATATTGCCAATGAAATCATCCACCAACGCTATCAACCAGCTACTCCTTCCTTCTTGAATGCTGGACGTGCTCGTCGTGTGTGGGGAGTTGGTATCTTGCTTCCTGATCCAAGTAACGGATGATATGAACTCTATCGGACGTTCTATCAACTCAGCTCTTCAACTTTCACGTATCGGTGGTGGTGTGGGAATTACCCTCAGCAACCTTCGTGAAGCGGGCGCACCTATCAAAGGTTATGAGGGAGCCGCTTCTGGTGTAGTTCCTGTTATGAAGCTTTTCGAAGACAGCTTCTCTTACTCTAACCAATTGGGTCAACGTCAAGGTGCAGGGGTTGTTTACCTCAATGTCTTTCACCCAGATATTATCGCCTTCCTTTCAACTAAGAAAGAAAACGCCGATGAAAAAGTTCGTGTAAAGACCCTTTCACTTGGTGTTGTAGTACCCGATAAATTCTACGAATTGGCTCGTAAAAATGAAGAAATGTACCTCTTCAGCCCTTACTCAGTAGAGCTTGAATACGGTGTGCCATTTAACTACATCGATATCACTGAAAAATACGATGAGCTAGTCGCAAATCAAAATATCCGCAAGACAAAAATCAAGGCGCGTGATTTGGAAACTGAAATCTCTAAATTGCAACAAGAGTCTGGCTACCCTTATGTAGTCAACATTGATACGGCTAACCGTGCAAACCCTGTTGATGGTAAGATTATCATGAGTAACTTGTGTTCTGAGATTCTTCAAGTTCAAGAACCAAGCTTGATCAACGATGCTCAAGAATTCCTTCAAATGGGAACGGACGTTTCATGTAACCTTGGTTCAACCAACGTAGTCAACATGATGACTTCACCTGACTTGGTCGTTCTATCCGTGCTATGGTTCGTGCCCTTACTTTCGTTACAGATAGTTCACACATCGTAGCTGTTCCTACCATCGACCACGGAAATAGCCAAGCTCATACCTTTGGTCTTGGTGCCATGGGACTTCACAGCTACCTTGCCCAACAATTGATTGAATATGGATCGCCTGAGTCTGTTGAATTTACAAGCATATACTTTATGCTTATGAACTACTGGACTTTGGTTGAGTCAAACAATATCGCGCGTGAACGTGGTATCACCTTCCACAACTTTGAAAAATCAGACTATGCTAACGGAAGCTACTTCGACAAGTATGTAACTGGCGAATTTGTTCCAAAATCAGACCGTGTTAAAGAACTCTTCAAAGATGTCTTTATCCCAAGTGCTGCTGACTGGGCTGAACTGCGCGACAAGGTTCAAGCAGATGGTCTTTACCACCAAAACCGCCTTGCTGTAGCGCCAAATGGTTCTATCAGTTACATCAATGACGTTTCTGCTTCTATTCACCCGATTACACAACGTATCGAAGAACGTCAAGAAAAGAAAATCGGGAAAATCTACTACCCTGCTGCTGGCTTGTCAACAGAAACCATTCCTTACTACACTTCTGCTTACGACATGGATATGCGTAAGGTGATTGATGTCTATGCTGCTGCAACAGAACACGTGGACCAAGGACTTTCACTCACCCTTTTCATGCGAAGTGATATTCCAAAAAGGTCTTTACGAATGGAAGAAGGAAAATAAACAAACGACACGTGACTTGTCCATCCTTCGTAACTACGCCTTTAACAAGGGAATCAAGTCTATCTACTACGTCCGTACCTTTACCGATGACGGTGGAGAAGTCGGCGCAAATCAATGTGAAAGTTGTGTGATTTAATGAACCCAATATTTATAATAATTATATATACACTCTGCATTATTCCTTATCGCTCTGTTTTCAAGGAGTTTATAAAGTTTTGTTCCTCAATAAAAGAAACAATTGTTCTTTTCATTGAGAGTTACAAAAAAATTCTAAAAAATTAAAGAAATTTTTCAACTTCATTTCGATTATTTTTATTCCAATTTTAGTTCTATTCGTATCTCCTATTTTTTTATTCTAACTTTAATTTGCTATCATACTCTGAAAAACTAACTTAAACAACCTGCATTCAAATGTATATAAGTATTTTTATTATGCCGTATGTTTTTTTACCTGGTTTCTAGTTTCCCATATCATTAAGAATTATGATTACGGAATATCTTTATCAATAATAACAGAATACTTTAATAGGTTGAGTATTCTATTTGCAGAAAAATTCTGTTATTCAGTTCTTCAATCTACTATTAGTTATAGGAGCAATATCTTTATTCCTTAACCTATTTCCTAAGTGGCTTTTTTTCAGAAAAACAATATTGTTGAAAAAGAATTTGTGGGATTTAATAAAACTTCTTTTTCAATAGTAGTATGTTATCATTAATATTTCTTACTTTTTTGGGACTTTTCTTTATCCTGACTGATACTGTTACAAGCGATTTGACTCAAAAATTTAATATTAGTTTTTTTGATGTATACTCTACACTATCATTGTATTACGCCAGCTGTATTTTACTTGTAAAAATTATCTTCAATCTTAGTATAAAACCATTTATAGAATCGAGAAAACAAAATGACGACTTACTACAAAGCCATTAACTGGAATGCCATCGAAGATGTCATCGACAAATCAACTTGGGAAAAGTTGACGGAGCAATTCTGGCTCGACACTCGTATCCCCTTATCAAATGACCTAGACGACTGGAGAAAACTGTCAAACAAGGAAAAAGACTTGGTAGGAAAAGTCTTTGGTGGTTTGACTCTTCTTGACACCATGCAATCTGAAACTGGTGTTCAGGCTCTTCGTTCAGACATCCGTACACCCCATGAGGAAGCTGTTTTCAATAACATCCAATTTATGGAATCTGTCCACGCAAAATCTTACTCATCAATCTTTTCAACCTTGAACACCAAGGCTGAAATTGAAGAAATCTTTGAATGGACCAACACCAACCCTTACCTACAAAGAAAAGCTGAAATTATTAATGAAATCTATCTCAATGGTAGTCCACTTGAAAAGAAAGTTGCCAGCGTTTTCCTTGAAACCTTCCTCTTCTACTCTGGTTTCTTTACACCACTTTACTATCTTGGTAACAACAAACTGGCCAACGTTGCGGAAATCATCAAACTGATCATTCGTGATGAGTCTGTTCACGGAACTTACATCGGTTACAAATTCCAACTTGGTTTCAATGAATTGCCTGAAGAAGAGCAAGAAAAACTCAAAGAATGGATGTACGACCTGCTCTATACCCTCTATGAGAACGAAGAGGGCTATACAGAAAGTCTCTATGACGGTGTTGGTTGGACTGAAGAAGTCAAAACCTTCCTTCGCTACAATGCCAACAAGGCACTCATGAATCTGGGGCAAGATCCACTCTTCCCAGATTCAGCTGATGATGTCAACCCAATCGTTATGAACGGTATTTCAACAGGTACTTCCAACCACGACTTCTTCTCTCAAGTCGGAAATGGTTACCTCCTTGGTGAAGTTGAAGCCATGCAAGACGATGACTACAACTACGGTTTGGACTAATTCAATTATTCCAGACTGATAACAAATATCATGGTTTGTTTAAAACAACCATGATATTTTTGTTTTTGTTTTCTTTTGTTTTTTAAATTGATTGATTGAATACTTTATGATAAAATAGTAATAGAAATAGAGGTGATAACGATGTTAAAGCAGGAAAAACTAGATAATATTCTAGAAACGGTAAATACAAAGGGAACTATTACTGTAAAAGAAATCATGACTCGCTTGGATGTATCAGATATGACTGCTAGACGCTACTTGCAAGAGTTGGCAGACAAGGATTTACTTGTTCGGGTGCACGGTGGAGCTGAAAAAATTCGCACAGGTTCCATTTTAAACAATGAACGTTCCAATATCGAAAAACAAAGCTTACAAATCGCAGAAAAACAAGAAATTAGCCGTTTTGCAGGCCATTTAATTGATGAGGGTGAAACTATTTTTATCGGCCCTGGTACCACCTTGGAATCTTTTGCCCGTGAACTTCCAATTGATAATATTCGTGTTGTAACAAACAGTTTACCAGTCTTTCTCATCCTAAACGAACGAAAACTAACAGATTTGATTTTGATCGGTGGAAACTACCGCTCTATCACTGGAGCGTTTGTGGGAACACTAACCTTACAAAACTTAGCTAACCTACAATTTTCTAAAGCTTTCGTTAGCTGTAATGGTATTCAGGACAATGCGATTGCGACCTTTAGTGAAGAGGAAGGTGAATCCCAACGCATCGCCCTCAATAATTCTAATAAAAAATACTTACTAGCTGACAATAGTAAGTTCAATAAATTTGATTTCTATACCTTCTACAATATCTCTGATATTGATACCATCGTTTCAGATTCTAAACTGAGTAAAGAAACGTTTGAACAACTTTCAAAACAAACAAAAATTATTCTTTCTAAACCATAAAACTATCCCCACCGATTGGTGGGGATTTTTGTAAGTATTAAAAATTTCAGTTTTAAAAGACTTGCTTACACGCGTTCTTTCCATGAAGTCGCTGTTGTTTGAAGAACTTTATTGAGTTCATCAATATTTTCAAAACCAGTTGTACGAAGCCATTCGCGAGCTGATTCTTCACCATTTTTGATGTATGCTTCAACTGATCCAGCCCATGTTGCACGGCCACAAAGAACTCCGTTAAAGTTTGCACCTGATTCATGAGCAAATACAAGAGTATCTTGGAAGAGTTTAGCTGATACACCAGCACTCAAGTAGATGTATGGCAAGTTAGTTGCTTCATCTTGTGCTTTGAAGAATGCTGCTGCTTCTTCACGTGTATAAACCACTTCACCTTCAGCGAAGCCTTCAACATATTTAATGTTAACAGGAACTTCAACTTTCAAGACATCAATGTTAAAGCGTGGGTCTGAGAAGACTTTCATAGCACCGATAACTTTGTGTGGTTTTACTTTAGCGTATTCTACAGAACCTGCATCAGCAATTTTTTCATCGTAAGCAAGAATTTCAAGGAAGAATGGGATATCTTCAGCCACACATTCAGAACCGATACGTTCGATGTAAGCTTGTTTTTCTTGGTTAAGTTCGTCTGAGCTATCTACATCATAATAAAGCAAGAATTTAACTGCATCTGCACCTTCTTCTTTAATACGTTTTGCAGACCAAACATCCAAGCAGTCTGGCAAGCGTTTTGTGCTTGTTGTGTCATAACCTGTTTTTTCATAAGCAAGGAGAAGACCAGCTTTTTCATCAAGAGCTTTAGTTGCTGGAAGTCCATACTCAGGGTCAAGAAGCATTGATGAAGCGTATTTAGTCAATTCATCTGCTACCAAAACTTTAAGTTCTTCCATTTGAGCTACAGTTGGTTCTTCTGTTTGGTGTTGAGCCATGAGGCGTTTCAACGCACCACGTTGGTCAAATGCAAGAGCTGAGATGATACCATTTTCATCAGAAAGTTTTTCTAAGCGTGCACGTTTTTGTTCTGTTAAAGCCATTTTATACCTCTTTTACTATTAATTGATCATATAGAGCTTGATAGTTGGCCATGTTGACATGACCAGTCATTTTTTCTTGAGCATTGAGCATACCAAGGACATTTGCCTTGATGAGTAATTCTGCATCCGATTCTTTGTGAAGAAGTCCTGAAGAAATTCCTGCCACAGTAGAGTCTCCAGATCCAACAGGATTTACTACCTGAATTCTAGGAATATCTACCTTGTAGAAAGTGTTACCATGTTTGGCAAAAGCACCGTTAGCACCAAGTGAAACGATAATCCATTCAATACCTGCAAACAAAGGTTCTTGAAGGACTTCTTTTAATTCATCCAAATCCTCAGAAACTTCTCTTCCAAGAAGCTGAGACAATTCCTCATTATTTGGTTTGATGACTGTTGGTTTATGTGGTGATTCAAGAACCGCCTGAAGTGCTGCACCAGAGCAGTCCAAGACAACAGACTTGCCAGCTTGATTAGCAAGTTCTACCAAGCTCGCATAGTAATCAACTGGAAGGCCAGCTGGCAGACTACCTGAGATAGCTACTACTTCAACTGAGTCCAAGAGTTTTTTGAAATGATCCAAAAATCCTTGACCTTCTTGTTCAAGAACTTCAGGTCCTTTTTCAAGAACTTCTGTTTGGTTGTCACCGTGGAGAATAGCAATACAGTTCCGAGTTTCTCCCTGAATTGAGAAGAAATCTTTCTTTACTTGATCATCGATATTCTCAACCAAAAACTCACCAAGTTTGCCACCCACTAAACCAGTAGCAAGAACAGAATCCCCAAATTCTGAAAGTACTCGGGTAACATTGAGTCCCTTACCACCAGCCGTTTTGGTTACATCAACCACACGATTGACAGTATCAATCTTTAACTCATCCAAGGGATAGGAAATATCAATGGATGGGTTCATTGTGACTGTTAAAATCATAGGTTACCTCTTAGTCGTGGTACTCTCCACGATCCCATTTTTCTAGAAATTCTGTAAAGAAGTTTGCGTCAGCTTGATGTGCATTGTGACTTTCAACGTGTTCAATTTTCGCAATCAATTTCTTGTTTTCTTCAGATGGTTTGTATTCAGCATTGATGAAAGCTTCAATAATATCACACATGAGCAATTCACCAGTAATCTTACCACCAAAACCGATAACGTTGGCGTTCAATTGTTCTTTAGCATAAAGGGCTGTTGTCATATCACGAACCAAGGCAGAACGAACACCAGGAACTTTATTTACAGCGTTGTTGATACCAACACCAGTACCACAGATACATACCCCAAGATCAGCTTGACCGCTAGTTACAGCTTCCCCTACTTTTTTACCAAAGATTGGGTAGTGAGTACGTGTATGGTCATATGTACCAAAGTCAATGACTTCATATCCTTTTGATTTCAAAAATTCTGAAACCGCCATTTTTTCATCTGTTACGATGTGGTCACATCCAATTGCAATTCTCATTTTTAACTTACCTCTCTTACTGTAATCTAATTAGCACATTTTGTTCAACATGTCGACACGAATTTGGTGACGTCCACCATCGTATTTACCGTTAACAAATCCTTTAGCGATGTTTTTAGCCAATTCATCACCAACAAGTTGTGCACCCATAGTGATCATACGTGAGTTGTTGTGACCACGAGTCATATAAGCTGAACGTTCGTCAGATACTTCTGCAGCAACCATTCCTTTGATTTAGTTGCGACCATGAATGGACCAGCACCATAAGCATCAATCACGATACCAAGGTTTTGTTCTTCTTTGTTTACTTCTGCAGCAACAGCAAGAGTCACATCAACAAAGTCTTGACCTTCAGCTGTAACATCCACAACGTGGAAATTTTCTTTTTCCAAGAAGTCTTTCACAACTTCTTTTCAATCTCAAACCTGCAGCATCTGCACCGATAACAATAGACATATTGTATACTCCTTTTTATTTTTCTAGGCTAGTAAAACCTTTTATAGTTAGCAGTTTACCTACAAAAAGCTTTCTAGCAGTTTATTGACAAATTGGATTGAATGAGATGAATGACACCTTATTCAAGTTTAGGAAACCAGTTTCCTAGAAATAATCCTTCTCCACGAAAGAGAATATAACAATTGATTATTTGTTTGTTACAAACATCATTTGTTGCTTACAAACATAATATACTCCTATTTCCTGGAAAAGTCAACAGTTAATGTTTGTTTTTATGTTTTATTTTTTAATCTAAAAAATTTCGATGTCAAAACCAATTTGATCCACTTGACCAGGTTCTAGGAGACGAACATTCTTCTTATCTTCTAGATGATCTCCTTCTTCAAGGGATGTTGACAAGCCAGACCATGGTTCAAAAGCAATGAAAGGTCCTTTATTCAAAGTTGACCAGATGATGAGATTTGGAAACTCTGCAAAGTGCACTTTCAATCCCTTATCATGTTTACGAGAACGAAGCGCAATTGTTCTAGATTGCAATTCATCTAAGGTGACTGCATCCGTGCTGAAAAGATCATAATTAAGATCTAATTCTTTTTGACCCTCTAGCCATGCACTTCTATCTTGAAAATCAAGCATCCCCGTTTCTGGGAAAGGACGTGGAACAGAGCAAGTCTCTTCTTTCTCAAACTCTAAATAGTAATCTTCATAGACTTCATCATCCAGTAGAGGACAATTAAATCCTGGATGTCCACCAATAAAGTACGGCAGGACCTTGCTAGTTTCTTTATTAAATATTTTGTATTGAGTTCGTACTGTCTTGCCAGTAAGGATATAAGTGATTTCTAGGCGGAAATGATAAGGATAGTTTTGATAGCTATTCTCATCATCTTCAATTGCAAAAGTTACACTCTTGTCTGTCTGTTCAACTAATTCAAATTCTTTCTTACGAACCAAACCATGACGAGGAATCTTTCCTTTACTTTCTTGTCCCTTCTCATCTATATAGAGGGCTGTATCCTCTCTCAAAGAACCACAAATGGGGAAGAGAACAGGAGCTTGTCCACTCCAATAAGTGGCATCCCCTTGCCACAAATACTCCAGTCCCTCAGCATCTTTTATAGAAGAAAGAGCCCCACCAAAACTGTTAAATTGTACACTTAATTGTTCTGATTTTAATTCAATTACCATTATTTTCTCCGATTTCTTGATAGTTTATAAAAAACTAGGCTGTCACTCCTAAAAGGTATGACAACCTAGTTTCAACAATTTACATTTTATAGGAGCGCATTATTTTGCTTTTGCTGCGTACTCTTCGTTACGTTTGATCATTTGTTTTCTGTACCAAGCAAAGATACCGATATAGAATACAAGGAAGACTACAGCACCAAGGATTGCTTTGATATCACCAGTTGTAGTGTTACCAATTGTCCAACCAAGAAGTTTTTCGATTGGTCCTTCAAGAGTTGAGTGAGTAATCAATTGAGTTTGACTCACACCTGCTGGGAAGGCACCTACACCTTTAGCAAGCTCTGTTGCAAATGGTGCAATAAGTGTACCTGACAGAAGGAAGAGTGGCAACAAGAGTGTTCCGAAGATAATCATACGGAGCAATTTACCACGTGTTACAACCAAGAGAGCTGGAGTAACACCCATAGCGATGATACCTGCAAGTGGCAAGATACCATTTCCGACTTTGAAAGAAGCACAGCTTCAACCAACATGATTGGTGCAAGTACGTTTGCACAAGCCCAAACTTCAGCACGACCAGCGATGAAAGGCCAGTCAAGACCGATGTTGAATTTACGTCCTTGAAGACGTTTAGTAGCAACGTTTGTGATACCTTGTGAAAGTGGTTCTACGGCAGCGATGAACCATGAACCGATAAGTGAGAAGAGTTCCAAAGACACACCAGCTGTCAAACCAAGAGACAACCAACCTTTAATAACTAACTGCCAGTTTGATGCTTCTTCTACTCCAGCAACTGGATGTGGAGTACCCATCAAACCGATGACGATACCAAGGATGAAACCGATGAAGAATTTAGATCCCCAGAAACCGATTTTCTTGTTCAATTTAGCAGCATCAAAGTCATATTTATCTAGACCTGGGAAGAATTTTTCAAAAATCTTATCCAAAACCATGATAACTGGGTTCATCATGTAGTTCATGTGAGTTGAAGTCATTGGTGATGAACTTGGTGCGTTAAGAAGGTCATCAAATGTAGGTTTCATCAAATCAGAGTTGATGATTTTAAGAACACCTACAAGGACAACCGCTGCAGTTGCGATGAAGAGAGAAACCCCCTTGGCTAACTCCATTGTTATCAGCATACCATTTAATCAAAAGACCTGTGATAGACAAGTGCCAGATATCGAAGATATCGACGTCGAGTGTATCAGTTTTCTTCATAGCAAGCATCACTACGTTGACAATCAACATGATGAGCAAGAAGTAAAGTGTCCAAGCAGATCCCCAAGTGATTGTAGCAAGTGGTGCCCAACCAACGTCGGTGATGTTCAATTGAATACCAGTATTTTCAACGAATTTTGCAAGTGATGCTGAGAAAGCACCATTTAACATACCGATGATAGCACCGATACCAGTAAGAGCGATGGCAAGTTTGATACCACCTTCAAGCGCTTTGGAGAATTTCACTCCAAAAAGTAAAGCCAATACTGTCAAAATGATCAGCATGATGATCGGTCCACCCATTTCCAAGATAGGTTTGAACAGCTTATTGGCTAGTTCGATAATGACATCCATAATAGTTCCTCCCGTTTTTTGTGTTATATGAATGTTGACAAATTAAAATTAGCTTAATCCGTTTTCTTTGATAGCTGCTTCAATATTATCAAATACTGGAGCACTCATAGCTGGGATACGGAATAAGATTGGTCCAGCTTCGATAACTGGAATACCTGGGTCAAAACCAAGATCTGTTGCAGCAATTGGTGTAAAAATGTCATAACCTTTCATAAGGTCTTCGTTAACATCTTTTACCATAACTGCATCACAGTGAACATCAAAACCGCGGTTTGAAAGTTCTTCTTCAAGAGCACTTTTAATTTGGTGGCTTGAGTTAACACCTGCACCGCAGGCAGCAAGAATTTTAATCATATGGATTTCCTCCGATTTAATATTTTTAATAGACAAGATTATGCAGTTGCTTCAGCTATATAAGCGTAGATAGCTTCTGGTTCAGAAATTTTAGCCAAATCTTCCAAATGACCATTTCCTGTAAAGAAGTCCATCAACTGAGCAAGAATGTTCGTTTGACTTGAACTTGAGTTATTAATGATAAAGAAGAGCAAGGATACTTCTACTTCCTTATCTGGCGCAATCATATTGTGGAAAGTCACTGGTTTTTCTAATCGAACGACCACAACTTTTTCGGCAAGATTATGAATTGTATCTGTATGAGGAATAGCCACATTCGGCAAATCTTTACCCAAAAATTCCATATCTAAGCCAGTTGGGAATGACTTTTCACGCGTGATCAAGGCTTCACGATAGGTTGGAGTTACGATTTCTCGTTCTTCCAATAAAGTTGCAACCTGATCAAAGAGTTGTTCTTGATTATCCGCTTCTAAGCAAAACGCAAGGTTTTTGTCAAAGAAATGATCTAATCCCATAAGGTTTTCCCTTCTTTCCATTAACTTTATACTATAAGTATAACACTATATGAAATCGTTGTCAATAATTTTCTGTTGTTTTTTGTTCATTTTTTGTTTTTTTTATATTTAACAACCATATTTCAAACAATTATTAAAAATATCAAACTAAAGTGAAGTAAAAAACATCCGACTATTTCAGCCAGATGTTGGAATCTTTAATTTTCGTTTTTAAGAATTTCTTCTAATTTATGGTAGTCTTGGACACTATCTATTTCATAGATGCTATTGCCTTCTAATTCTTCAACATAGACATCCAGTTCTTTGATATTATCCTTAACCATATTGTCCCAATAGAGATCAACAAATTCACCACTTGCATAAGCCTTATCGATAAAGCTGACAATTTTTTCTGCAGTTGGAGCGTCCCAGAAGGATACACCACTAAGGATGCGACCTGCCTTACTATCAACAGTAATGTCTTGAACCTTATAGTCATCTCCATAGACCAAGAACCATTCATTGGTACAATCTTCGCGATAGACACTAAAATAAGTCGAACGAGTCAAATCATTGCGGAACATATTTTTAAAGAGATAATTATCGGCATCGATAACATAACTGTTAGCTAATTCTTCTTTTACAAGATAGAGAGAGTAAAAGTTATTGTAGTCAGCGTATTTATCATTGAAAACGAGTCGAACTCCATATTTCTCTTTCAAGTAATCGAATTGTTCTTTAAGATAACCTACGATGATGATGATGTCGTTAATTCCTTTTTCTTTTAAAAACTCAATTTGGTATTCAATCAAAGGTTTTTGATTAACCTGAACCAAGGCTTTAGGGGTATTTTCAGTCATAGGACGCAAGCGAGTTCCCAATCCCGCTGCTAAGATGATGGCTTTCACACGAATCTCCTTTATTCTTTAATAATAATATAAACTCCAGCAATAACGACAAGTGACGTAATAATTGTCAGCATATCTAGCGGTGCACCCAAGAAAACAACTGCAAACAAGACTGTCCATACTACATAGCTCACGTTAAGACCTGTAGCCTTGGCTGGTTGCAAGCGATTGATAGCGATATAATAAGCCAAATAGGAAATCATATCAAAGGCTGCAAAGACAATCATAAGACCTAGCAATTGTCCATTGGCCACTTCTGCAAATGACTGATGAGAGAAGAGCACAATCACAAGATAGGACAAGAATGAAGTTACTTGACGGATTAAGAGGGCTTCGATTTCACTCAATTCACTTTCCATGGCAAAAGAGCTAAGAACACTCTCACTTCCCCATGCAATAGCACAAACCAAAGCACAGAGAATCCCAATGTAGAAGGAATTGACCTGTTCAACCTTATAGGTCTGAGCAATAATCCCTGCAATAATCAAGACAATCCCAAATACAGTATTTTTTGAAATCTTGTGCTTCAAAAAGAAGAAAGCCAATAAAACCGAAATCGCAGGGTAAATAGCCGACACAGATGAAGCTAAAGAACTTCCGATATACTTAACCGCATAAAGATTGGCCTGCATACCAATAGGGCCTGCTAGCAAGGCTCCGATGATCACACTAACATTGCGAATATTTAAGAAAATTGAAAGACGAACTTTTCCTTCTTTTACCAAGAGAAAAGCTAGTAAGATAAAGATACTCAAGAAATCGTGAGCAGCGGCCACCACAAAGGGCGACAAATCTGTAAAAATCGAAAAGATATAAGCACTAATCGTTAGACCTAAACCCCAGAAAATACCTGAGAGTAGACCAAAAGAAACTCCATTTTTATTTTTCATCTGAACCTCCATAATATGACAAACCTTTAACAGCTCTTTGGTAACGATTCACACCATAGTCACCAAAATCTGCGCCTTGCTCTTCCTTATAGACAGTCCATAGACTCCAAATAGTATCTTGTAAAATTTTATAAATGGCAATCTTTTCACGAGAGACAGGTGTTTGCTCACTCTCATAGCGAGATAAGAAGGCTTCTTCCTCTTGGTGAGTGAATTCAGACTCTAAAAAGAGGGCTGCCAAATCCCACATTGGATCGTTCATTGATGAATATTCCCAGTCAATCAGATAAAGTCGTCCTTGAGGTGATTCGATAAAGTTTTCAGGCACCAAATCGATATGACAAGATTTTCTGTCAACACCTAAGTCAGCCAGTCTTTTCTCTAAGGAGAAGACTTCTTCTCTAACTGCTTCATAGTTAGCATAAGGGATTTTTTCTTCAATCAAGGATTCGTATTTTTTGATTTCTTCAAAAGGAGCAAATTCTCCTCTTAATTCCTTGCCAGAAGCATGAATGGTTTGTAAAATTGGAGCAATTTTATCAAATTTGGTCTTGATTGACGTTGAATCAAGCGTAATCGCAGATTCGATATACTCATTTACTTTGATCCCAGCTTCAATATCAAAAAGATAATTTTTGACATCTAGGTCTAAATCTTTAAGTAGTTCAAGATTGTACTTTTCATCTTGACGATTGATCAGTTTTTCAGTCCCTTTACCAAAGAACTTAACAATGTATTGCTTATTTGTTGTTTTGACCAAATAGTTTTGATTGGTCATTCCCCCCAGTTGTTCAACACTGAGGACTTCCTCTTCTTCACTAAGTAAGGAAGAAATTTTTTCTTTAATGATTTTCTCCACAATTAACCTCCAGCACTTATACTTCCCACTTAAACACTGTTTTAAAGGCTGTGTTTAAATCGGTCGCAAAGACACGGTGAATATCTTTAATTTCTCTTACAGGTTCTTCTGGATAAAGGATATTTTTAAGACGATTTGCAAATTTCTTGACTTCCATCATTTGGATTGCATTTTCAAAATCGATGCGACCAGAACGAGAGGAGCCTACCAAGAGCAAGCCCTTTCTAAGGCATCGCGTGTATTGAGATTGACTTTATACTCGCTAACACCCATCATGAGAATCGTTCCCTGAGGACGAATGTAGCGAATCAAGTCATTTATAGCTGGTCCAGTACCATCACCACCACAACACTCAAAAGCATGATCAAAGGTCAAATCTTCAGGAATATTATCAGTAATATAGCATTCTTTGGCAAATGAAAAGAGTTCCAACTTTTCCCAATGACGACCAATAACCACAATCTCTGCTTCTGGCAAAGTATAGTTGATAATATTGGCAACCACAAAAGCTAAACTTCCATCTCCGATAACGGCGATTCGGTCCCGCTTACTATGAGCAAGGGTCAATAGGCGATTCATAGCGTGCATACCAACACTGACAAACTCTGTAATTGCTGCAACCGTATCCTCGATAGCGTCATAAGATACCACACGGTCTTTAGGAAGAGAAACAAACTCTCTCATAAAGCCATCAAATCCACTAGACAAGAAATGTGTCCCTGTCATGTAATTCTCATAGAATTCTTCATCACTCTGCATAGGAGGCTGATTGGGAATCATGACAACTTTTTGACCAACCTCGTAGGTTCCTGTTGGATCAGAAATAACGGTTCCACATGACTCGTGAATCATTGCCATTGGAAGTTTTTTATTCAAAATCTTTGGATCACGTTTTCCTTGATAGTAACGCTGATCCGCATGACAGACCGCCATATAATTAGGGCGGATGAGAATATGATTCTCTTGATCAATAGCCTCTTCCTGGTATTTGACATTGATAAACTTGGGCTTTGTTAGTTGGTAAATTTGATTAATCATTTTATTACTCTTCCTCAATCATGCTTTTTGCAATCTTCAAATCTGTTACGGTTGTAATCTTCAGATTTGAGTATTCACCTTTGGCCAAGGCCACATCTTTTCCTTTGATCACAAAGATTTTACATGCATCTGTCAAGATTTCCTTCTCTTCTTCAGAAAGAGATTCATAAAGGTCCATGAAGTCCTTGCAACGGAATGTTTGAGGTGTTTGTCCTTGATAAAGGTGAGCACGATTTGGAATATCTGTAATAAATTGACCATTGGTACTTTCAACGATAGTATCAACCGCTTCTACCACTGTGTCCACTGCATCATGATTTTGGGCAAGTTGGATATTGTCCTGAATCATGCGAAGCGTAATAAATGGACGAACAGAATCGTGGGTAACAACGATATCCTCTGGAGTAAGCGGACGATAAGCATCAATGGCTTCAATGATTTTCTCAATACTTGTATTGCGGTCAGCACCACCCTTTGTAATGATGATACGTTCCTTATGAAGAGGAAGATATTTATCTACAAGATCTTCTGCATGAGAAACCCAGTCTCCATGAACCCCAACTACAATTTTTTCAATACTTGGTTCCAAGACAAATTTTTCAATTGTATGAATCAAGATAGGTCGATCACCTAGCTCTAAAAATTGTTTTGGCAAGTTACTGATTCCCATGCGTGTGCCAGTTCCACCAGCAAGAATTCCTGCATAAATCATCTATTTTCTCCTTTGTCTTACTAAAAAAACTTATCCTCTCTATTATACCACAATCTAGTCCTATCATAAAATAAATACTAGTCATCCCGTTCTAGAATAGGAGGATTAAGCAGTTCTATTATTCAAAGAAACTAGTCCATTTCTAGTAGTGACTAGGAATTCTGTAGTCATTACTAATAAATGGCTGTGAAATTTTAGAGTTCTTCAGAATAATATACTTTTCTTAAAGAAAACTTAAATTTATATTTTCTTAATACAAGAAAAAGCTAGGAAATGGTAAATTGTCTGACAGAGACACACTTCCTAACTTCTTATTTTTTAGTAAAACTCACCAGTCTTACTCTTCCTTATCTTGATTTTCAGATCCTTTAACTGCTTTTTTAAATTCAGATAACATTTTACCGATTGATTCGCCTAATTCAGGCAATCGTTTTGGACCAAAGATCAAGAGAGCTCCTAAAACGATGATAATCAATCCTGGTGCTCCGATATCACGTAAAATTCCCATTTCTCTCTCCTTTCTGCTTGCATTTCATAATGTATTTGCTGATAGCAATACTCAATTCATAGAGTAAAATCAAGGGGGCAGTCATTGCCAAATCACTTACAAAGTCAGCTGGTGTCAAGATGACTGCAAGTACCAATAAGATAAAATAGGCATATCGGCGATAAGCAATCAATAATTCTGGTCCAATGAGTCCAATCGACATCAAAAAGGAAATGATAACTGGCAATTCAAAAATCAGAGCCAAGGGCAAGGTCGTTTGAAAAACAAAGGACAGATAATTTTGAGCGGTTAACTGCGTTTCAAATAGTCCTTCTCCTAGCCCTAATAGAACCTGAAGTATGTCTGGTGTTACAAAGTAAAAACCAAAAGCTAGTCCAACTAGAAAACAAAGGAAACTAGCTGGAATATAGGCAAAAATAGCTCTAGCTTCTTCCTTTCTTAAACCAGGTTTGATGAAAGACCAAATATGATAAACTGTGTGAGGCAAAGTGATGGTAAAGGCCATCAGACTAGCCAAGCGTATGTATATCCATAAAGTATCATTAGGGCCTAAAACAATCAACTTTTGCTGAAAAGATTGGGTCACATACTGGTAAATCTGGTCTGCAAAAAGCAGAGAAACACAGAATACTAAAAAGAAACAAATGACTACTGCCAATAATCTCTTTCTAAATTCTACCAGATGTTCAACGATTGTCACTTCTTTTCTATCCATCTATTTTTCACCCTGTCTGAAAGTGACAATCAAGACAATAACAACAAAGATTAGCTGGCTTGCCAAACCTTCCCAACTTGGATAAATTCCAAGCAAGTCGATTGTTGGAAATCCTGTCACTAAGTGATTTGGTGCCATATTGGTCAACTGAAGAGCATGGACACTAACCCCCAGCATCTTAAAGGCTAAAGCATAAATCATCCAAGTCAGGATAAAGAAGACCTTATGTGGCAGGAAGAATTGACTAGCCTTGTTCATCACAACAGCAATAATTACGAGAACCAGCAAGGCAAGTGAAATTCCCAAGACAAATTCAAAACTGGAAATTCTTGGTAAAATCCCAACATAAAAGAGAATGGTTTCTGCTCCCTAACGGAAAACATCTAGGAAACTGAGGGCAAACATGGAAATAAAGGAACCTGTCTTGGTCACTGACTCCATTTGTGACTCCATAAAGGCATTCCATTTTTTAACTGAGAATTTGCTGTGAAGCCAGATTCATGCAAAAATTGAACATACTATTTTTAATTTTTGTAAAGCTCAAAAAGGTTGATTTAAAAGAATTTTAAGTCCTTAGGATTTTTTATCCAACACTACTATTCACTCATCCAAGACAAAATCTTGGCAAAAAGATACAGTAGCAAAGAGTACACCAAACTACCACTCATTATGGGCGGTAGTTTTCTTTTCGTCTAAAATAGAGATAAAAAGATAGGTGGTAGCCTTATGCGTTATGGTTATGTACGAGTATCCACTAAGGAGCAAAATATCAATAGACAAATGTCTGCCTTGGCATTCGAAAATATCCCTCAAAATCAAATTTTTATAGATAGGGCCTCTGGAAAAGATTTTGATAGGACGGAATACCAAAAATTGCTAACAGTTCTACAAGCAGATGATGAGATAGTTATTAAATCAATTGATAGACTCGGACGGAACTACGATGATATTTTAGAACAATGGCAGTTACTCACCAAGACAAAAAAGGTACATATCAGCGTTTTAGATTTTCCACTCTTAAATACTAAAAATACCAGCGATACAATCACTGGTAAACTAATTTCTGATTTGGTTTTACAAGTTCTATCCTATGTGTCGCAAATGGAAAGAGAACAAATCAAGCAAAGACAACTAGAAGGAATTCGAGAAGCTCAAAAAAGGGGCAAACAATTCGGAAGACCGAAGCTAAATGTTCCACCAAATTTTTATGATTTAGCAAAAAAACACAGACAAAAAGAAATAACTCTTCGTGAAGGAGCAGAAATCTTAGGAGTTTCAAAAAGTACTTTTCATAATTGGCTAAAAAACTATAGTTTTTGTCAAAAAAAGTAGGAAATTTTTGGACAACTAGTATTTCACCATTTTTAATTCAAAATAATGAAAAATTTAGTATTTTGATGGATTATATCTTCTTTGTTTATTCTATCAATTTTGTCCATAAAAGTCTACATTATTGGACAAAGGATTACTTCAAAAATAATAGGAGGTCTCTTTTAATGAAGACAAAATCTCAAATTAAACTTTTTGCTACTGCTATCTTAGCTACTGCAACAATTAGTGCATTAAACGTAGCTACTCATCCTAGTAACGTTTTTGCCAGTGAAGTTACTCAAGTACCAAATAAAAATAATGTCGGTACTCGTACGACTTTTGAGACAGATCCAGTCTTTAAAAACTTCGAAGAAGGCGAAAAATATCTTGACAATTACGTTAAGCCAACAATCGAAAATAGTCGATACGGTTATTTCACAGCATCAGTTGTACCCGATGGTTTGGGAGGCAATTATCTAATCTCAGGTTTTATCGATTCTCATTCTGAAGATGAAGAAGTGATCAAGGGAAATAAAGAAACTGCTCAAAAGATTGTCAAAAACGCGGGTATTGATTTCACTAATTTAACCAATCAAAGTAATGAGTTCTTACTGGTAAGATTACTGAAACACAACGAGACGGCTTCCCAACTGTAACGTTTGAAACAGATGCTGTATTCAAAAACTTCGATGAAGCTAACTCTTACGCTGAGGGGCATGGGACAGAAATTCTGGACGCAACAAAAGGATATAAGGACTATTCTCTTAAAAAGGATTAAAAAAAGCGGATGCTTTACTTTATGCTAACCTCCTTGAAGGTATTATTTTTGAACCATCTCTTACCCCAGGGAACTACGTTCTAACAGTTGAAGGGACTGCAGGAGCAACTTACGGACAAAATACTGATAAAAGAAAACGTCATTTTATTTTTAGAACAGAGATTACATTAAAAGGAGAGAGTCACTCAACAACAACTACTCAACCTGAAAAACCAAAAGATAGTACTACAAAACCCAAGTCAGACCAATCAATAAACAACAATCAACAGCCAAGCAATGATAAAAATAAACAAAGTACTAACAATAACACTGGCAAGCAGGATAAAAATGAATTAAGCACTAATAAAACTAGTGATACGAAGACAGGCAAACAAAATTCTGATAATACACTATCACAAGAAAAACAACAAACTACTAGCACTTCTACTACTAAACAAGAAGACAACAAAAACAACGACAAGAAGACTTTACCAAATACAGGTGAATCAAGATCTACTCTTGGAATTATCGGTACTGTCCTTTCAATCACTGGACTAGGATTTATCGTAAAACGTAAACGTGGGTAAAGAGTGCAAACAACTGTAGAGAACTAACCTACAAACTTAAACAGTTCTAACATTATAAAATTAGCTATGATTAAAAAAACAACTTTATTAACTATTCTTGCTTTAACTAGTTTGACTCTTGTAGCCTGCCACCAAAAGCAAGAAGATACTACTTCAGCCAGTACAGAACAAACGAGTTCCACTAGTACGGAAGCATTCAGCTCCTCTTCTGAAGTGAAGAAAACGGATTATAGTTTATATAACGAGGTAATAGAAAAATATTCTCAACCACAAAATAAACCCTCCAAGGATATTAATCCCAAAGCTAACCTAAAAGATAACTACTCACAATTATATTCAGATATTGACTACTGCCTATATGATTTTGATAAAAATGGGACGGACGAACTAATCGTTGCTCTAAAAATTAAGTCAGGCAAACATGACATTTTAGACATCAGAACGATTCAGAATGATAAAGTCATTCAACTCACTAATGCAGAAAATCATTTAGATTTTATCGGAGAAAAAGTGATTTTTGTCCCTCTTGAAGATGGTTATTTTCAACTTTCAAGCACATCTGGTGGTAAACAATCTCACAAGCTCTATAAACTAAATACAAATACACCTGAATTAGAATTACTCACTGAATCAGATACATAAGATGGCTTAGGAACTAGACCACCACTACTGAACCAAGATACATTTACTTGGAAATCTGTAGCAAATCCAATATCAGGAGAAACAACACCTTCACAAGAAATTAAGGGAGTGAATATTTCTTCTATCCAAAACGGTGATTTTTCAAGTATCTCTGGTACATGGCGCAATAGTGCTGGTGTAGAACTTGTATTTGATGAACATGGACTGGTTAGTGATAATTCGCAAGTTTCAATTGAACATGCTAAAGAAATTGACCACTATCTTAAAGCAAGTTTACTTCCTAAAAATGGAGTGCTGGTGGTTCTTCCCTTGCCTTTTTACCTGCAGGAATTCCTTTGACAATGGCTATTACTTCTTCACCCGAAAACGGATATAAGGACCCGTCCGATATTAGCCAAGAACGACTATGGACAGGACAACAACTTGTAGAAGGAAATAGCTCAGGATTTTTCTATAAGGTAGAATAGTCTTGGTAGACTCTTAAACTAGCTCATAAAATATCTATTAACTTTTCATAAATACATATAGGATAAATATTCTTATTTTCTTAGAATATTTATCCTATATTTTTATTATCTTTACATCCCTATCAATACTATCTGAATTCACTCTGAAAAAGATTAGACTTTTAGCCTCAAAATTGATAAAATAAAAAAGAAAATAAGATAAAAGGAAACTATAAATCACCATGATGAACATGCAAAACATGATGCGCCAAGCACAAAAACTTCAAAAACAAATGGAACAAAGCCAAGCTGAACTTGCTGCTATGCAATTTGTTGGCAAATCTGCTCAAGACCTTGTCCAAGCAACCTTAACTGGAGATAAGAAAGTTGTCAGCATTGACTTCAATCCAGCTGTCGTTGACCCAGAAGACCTTGAAACTCTTTCTGATATGACCGTTCAAGCCATCAACTCTGCTCTTGAACAAATCGATGAAACTACCAAGAAAAAACTGGGTGCTTTCGCTGGGAAATTGCCATTCTAAGCATTAAAAAAACAAGCATTCAAGAGAATACTTGCCTATCATGGGAGGAACAACTGTTCCTCTTTTTGCTTACTAAAAATTAAAGAATTCCATGGCCTGTTTGAAAAGCAAATCAGTATACTCTGGATTTTCTTGGGCAATAGTAACCTGATCTTGAATCATTTCCAAGTTATCTGTTATCATGCCATCAGCTCCCAAATGAACTGATTTATCAAAGGACTCTGAACTATTGATGGTCCACACGTACAATTTCTGATCTGTATTCCAAAGCTTATTGACAAAATTTTCATCTAAAGTTGAATATTCCATGGTATAACCTGTAGCCTTGGTTCTTGGGAAAATACTATTATAAGGTAGGATGAAAAAGACTGGAATTTGAGTATCGTAGGCTAAAACCTGGTCAATCACATGGTAGTCTAAGGATTGCATTTGGTGACCATTCTGCTTAAGAATAGTTCCATATTTTTCCATAAAGCGTTTCATCATATCTGGGCTATCTTTTCGACTGGTTTTAATCTCAATAAGAAGCTTTTGATGCAATTCATTGGCTTTGTTGAGATAGTCATCAAAACTGGACACCTTGCTATGATAACCATTTTCTGAAATATCAAGTTTGGTTAATTCTTTCAAAGTGAGATCCTGTGGATTGGCATTAACTCCTGTCAGATTCTTGATATTTGCATCATGCATCATGACAAACTGGCCATCTTTTGTTTCCTGAACATCTGTCTCAACAAAGTCTGGACTTAGTTGAGCTGTCTTTTCTAAAGATTGAACTGTATTCTGCACACCATTCTTATTAGATACTCCCCTATGAGAAATGATTAAAGGTTTATGTGAAACTGGAGCTTCTAAATAAACATAACCCTCAAGAGCGAAAAAGATACAAGCACAGCCCATCACTCCCCATCTCATCCAGTGGTCTTTCTTTCTCCTTGGTGTGATTTCTAGTTCTTCTCCTGTTAAGAAGGAAACAAACTTAATGAGAAAGTAAGTCAAGGCCATATAGTGGAAATTCTTAATCAAGACAAAGTTAATAATTCCCATCACAAGAGATTCCTTATGGGTCAAACCATCCATCAGTGCCTGACTTGCCAAGATTGGAATCAATAAAAGAATAAAAAATAGATAGGTTTTGACGACAATCCAAAGCAAGTTCCAAGTATAAAACCATGAGTGCTTTCTTGTCTTTTCTAGACTATATCTGACTGCTTCTTTGACTGTTTTCTTCTCAAATAAAAGCTGAGGTAGGGCAAACATCAAACGCACTGAAATGTAAAATAGCAGTAAAGCTAGAATAGTAACGACTATACCTACTAGCCAATACTTGTCTTCCACATAATCAACAATAAAATCTGGAATGACAATTTTATTTAGGTAGTAAATCTTTAAAATCTTTCGAATCAATGGAAAGAGCATCATGACATAAAAGAAGATAAAGGCTATCTTTGCAAGCGTGACTTGCTTCATAAACAAGAAACTTTGGCGAAAGACCTTACGACTGTACTCCAGCAAGGTCCTTTTTTCATGGCACAATAAATGCCGAGCACCAATAAAGAGAAGTCCTATCTGGTAATAGGCGATCAATAAATTAACAATTACCAGAACAAATAAAGCAAGACTAATAAAGGGTGAACCCGTTATAATGGCAAAAATATTGTTGTAGGAAAGAAAGAGATAGCCTGTCTGACGGAGCAAAAGTCCAGCAATCCAAGAATTTGATGGTAACCAGACAAACTCAATCATCATGAAAGTCAAGAAGAAAAGAAAGAGTATTTTATCTAGATTAAAGTATATCTGCTTAAAACCTAGATTTTTAGGTTTTTCAGGTTTCATAGGCACTCCTAGTCAAATAATTGAGACAAGTCCAAGCCTCCAAAAGGATTATTCGAGAGGTTACTTTCTCCCCCTAACAACTCTCTAGCTTGATCCGACTCTAGAAAGGACTCGTAAACACGCGCCGTCATATGAGCATCCTCTAAGCTATTATGAGACTGACCTTGAAATCCAAGAAATGAGGCAACAGTTTGCAATTTGAGATTGGCAATACCATGTAAATCCGAACTCCGACGTTCAAAAGCTTCATCATACAAGTCCACCTTATACTGCTGGCTATAGTCTAAACCATGATCCGCTAAAATAGGTAGATCACTTTTAGCAGCATTGTAGCCTACCATGGGTAAAGAACCCACAAACTCTTGGAAATCTTTTATAACTTTCTCCACTGGAGGGGCATCTTTTAAGGTCTCAGCTGTAATCCCAGTCAAACCATTGATAAAACTCTTTAGAAGCACGCTAGTATGAACATAGGAATCATAGGCATCGATTTCCTGACCATCTCTAAAACGCACTGCCGATACTTGAATCAAGTGTGTTTGCCCTTCATGCTGATTAAATTCTAAGTCGAAAGCAATGTAATCTTCTAATCGTTCCATTTTCTACCTCTCCTCTACTGTTATTTTACTTGAGCAACTATACTATTTAGAAATAAAAGAAGCCATCAGGTTAGCATTTAACCTAAACAGCTCCTTGATTATCCTCCAAATAAACGAGCAAAAAAGCCTTTCTTAGTTGATTGGACTTCTTCTTTTGCTTGGTCCAGCTCTAGCTTAAGATTTTCTTGATCCTTCATGGCTTGAAGGGTCAATTGTTGCTGCTGATCGAGTTGTTTGTCTTTCTCAGCAATCTGACGGTCTTTGATACGCATCTGCTCGTCTTTTTCTGATAACTGACGATCCTTGGCTTTTAATTGTTCATAAAGACGGAGAATTTCTGCATTCTTCTCATCAACTAGAATCTCCATCAGTTCACGTTGCTTGACATCTTCACTGACAGGCTCATCTTCAAAAATCGTTTTTTTATAGATTTCTTCTAGCTTAATCAAGCCACTTCTGGTAACGACTGTTACCCCTTTATCATTTTTATCTGTGTCTTCTTCTGGTAATTCTTTGACACGGTTATTGATTGCTTGGCGAGATAATCCTAAGACCTCTGCAATCTCACTGACGGTCATTTCAATACTCATAATATCCTCTGAAACGTTTTCTAGCTTTTCTTTACTTAAATCTTATCATAAGCTAGATAAACTGTCAAATTTCCGCTTAATCTAAAGCTTTCAAAAAAGCTAATAAGACTTGGGCAGAGCGACGTCCAGCTTCGATAATAAACTCATCAAAAGAGATGTTTGCTTCATGGTTGGCATTATCACTCATAGCTCGGATGACTAAGACTGGAAGATCAAGAGCATGCGCTGCTTGAGCAATAGCTGCCCCTTCCATCTCCACGGCTAAAACTTCTGGGAAATGGGACTTAATCGCTTCTATCTTATCATTTCCTGCAACAAAACTATCTCCTGTAGCAATCAAACCAAGATGCCAGTTTTGATCCAATTGAGATAAACTCTCTTGGATTTTAGCAACAAAGGTTTTATCTGATTCAAAATAAAGCGGTTGTTGCGCCATTTGTCCATAAGCATAGCCAAAAGCTGTGACATCCACATCATGATAGGCTAATTTGTCAGAAATCACGACATCCCCAACAGCAATACCTTCTGCTACTGCTCCAGCTGATCCCGTATTAATCACAGCATCCACTTGGAAATGATCAGCCAAAATCGCCACACTCATAGCAGACATGACCTTACCAATTCCACTTTCTACAAAAACGACTTCATGCGAGGCAATGGTTCCTGTATGATAGGTATTCCCCAAAACAACTTGCTCTTGGGCATTTTCTAGATGCTGGACCAAATAAGCCAGTTCTTCTGGCATAGCCGCAATAATTCCTATTTTCATTTCAATTCCTTTTCTATTATAAAAGTTTCATTGCTAAGACAAGCAAAATCAAGAGAAAGATGACTGCAAATAAAATCTTATTTAACTTAGAATTGAAGACATTTCTCTTAGTATTTTCAATGCGACGGCTTTTATGAATAGTCGGTTCGATCTGAATCTTCAAGGTTTCCTGGCTAAAACCATGATCCTTAGAATTGGCATAACTAAAACGGGAAGAAGAGATTGGTAAAATCTTAGTTTCCTCTTCATCTAGCAAAGGGGGACCTGAAATTTTTTCGCCTCTATTAGCTCTTTCAATCATTTCATCCGTTAATAAAGGTTTACCCATACTGACCTCCTCTATTTTTTCTGCAATTCCCAATACTGAACAGCCATAATTGTCTTGGCATCACAGATATGACCTGATTGGATTAATTCCTTGGCTTCTTCTAAGCTCACTTCAAGGACTTCCAAGGTTTCATCCTCATCCTGCGGACGCGGATTTTCCACCTTTGCCAAATCGCTGGCTAGGTATAGTTTTAACTTTTCATTACAAAAGCCAATGGCTGAATAAAAGTCATACAAAAGTTCTAATTTACCTGTGTAGGCTGTTTCTTCCTCTAATTCACGCAGAGCTGCTGCAACAGGGTCTGTATTTTCTCCTACTTCCAACTTTCCGGCTGGAATTTCGTAAGAGACAGCCTCGATGGCTTTGCGGTACTGCTTGACCAAGATGAGTTTTTGTTCGTCCGTTACTGCTAAAACACAGACAGCCCCATTGTGGAAAATCAAATCCCGTTGGGCAGTTCCCTTACCTTCTGGTAATTCAACCTGATCTTGGACCAGTTTAAATATTGGTCCTTGATAGATTTCTTTTCGGCTTAGCGTTTTTTCTTCAAATTCCATGATAGGCTCCTACTGATTCTTAGGATGGTGAGGAAGGCGTGTTGCATATTCGTCTTTATTGACCTGACGTCCACGACCAATAGCAATCGCATCCGTCGGCACGTCTTTGGTAATAGTTGAACCAGCTCCAACGAGGGAATTATCACCTAACTCAACTGGCGCAATAATGGTTGAATTTGAACCAACAAAGACATTGTTACCGATGACTGTCTTATATTTGTTTTTGCCGTCATAGTTGACTGTAATGGTTCCTGCACCAAAATTAACCTTGCTACCCACTTCACAGTTTCCAATATAAGTCAAATGACCAGCCTTGGTATTCTCGCCGATAGAAGAACCTTTCACCTCAACAAAGTTACCAATATGGACTTGGGCACCTAGAGATGAACCTGGACGAATGTGGGCATAAGGACCGACTGTCACACCGTCTGCAACACTACTTTCCTCAATCATAGAATTGGTAATGACAGTTCCTGCTCCGATAGTGCTATCCACCACATAAGTTCCACTTGTCAAAACAGTCTCAGCACCAATTTTCGTTTGCCCCTTCAAGGTAACATTGGCTTCGATTTGAACTTCAGGCGCAATCTCAACATCAATATCAATATAAGTTGCTTCTGGACTGACAAAGCTAACCCCATTGACCATGTGTTGGTGATTGATGCGACGACGCATGATTGACTCAGCAGTCGCAAGAGCTACACGGTCATTTACCCCAAGACTTTCATCAAAATCTTTCAGAGTATAAGCGCCAACTTTTTCACCAGCCTCACGGAAAATACCAATAACATCTGTAATATAGTATTCGCCTTGAGCGTTATTAGTATTGATATTTTTCAAAGCCTCAAACAAACGCTCGTTATCAAAAACATATGTTCCAGTGTTGATTTCCTTGATTTGCTTTTCAAAATCTGTGGCATCTTTTTGTTCAACAATGCGAAGAACCTCAGCATTGTCATTACGCACAATTCGTCCATAGCCAAAAGGATTATCCGTTTCAGCAGTCAAGATAGTGGCCACATTTTTATGATTGATGTGGAAATCAATCAAGTTTTTCAAACTTTCACCAGTGATTAAAGGAGTATCTCCTGCGATGACCAAGGTGTGACCTGACAAACCTTCTAAGATAGGCTCTGTCATCATAACTGCATGTCCAGTACCCAACTGTTCAGATTGAGTCACAAATTCTGTCTGTCCAGCCAAGACCTGCTCAACCAATTCTGCCTTGTGTCCCACAACTGTTACTGTCTTTTCAGGTTGGATAGCTCCCACACTACGGAAAACATGTTCCAACATAGAAATACCCGCAACCTTGTGCAACACTTTTGGCAAATCAGATTTCATGCGAGTCCCTTTACCCGCTGCTAAAATGATGGCATAATTTGACATAATCTTCTCTTTTCTATAGAAATTTCCTTTTATTATACCATAATTTACCCTTTTAGGAGTAAAGGAAAAGAAAATAGTGAAAAATCGCTTTATTTCATAGTGTTTCTTTTGATTTTTTTAATTATTTACGTTAAACTAATTAGGTATGAGAAAAAAGATTCATCCAGCTATTATTTTTAGTTTATTTACCATTTTTATAGCTATTTTAATCCTTAATAGACCAACTTATGAAGATCATCCAGTCAAGACTAAACCAAATGCGGTTCAAGTTGAATCCCAGGCACTACATAACCTTGACAAACCAATTATTGATGTATCTGGTTGGCAACGTCCTGAGGAAATTAATTACGATACCCTATCTCAAAATATCTCTGGCGCAATTGTACGAGTACACAGTGGTGCTCCACACTCAGAAAAAAATGACGCAGCCTTTGTAAATGGTGTCGATAAAGCTTATAAAAATCACATTTCTGAATTTCAAACGAAATGTCCCTGTTGGAGTTTATGCCTATATCGCAGGTAAAACAAAAGAAGAAATGGAAAAAGCTGCTGAAGTATTTTACAATGCTGCTTCTCCATATAACCCTAGCTACTATTGGCTTGATGTTGAAGAAAAAACAATGTCTGATATGAATGAAGGTGTTGAGTTTTTCCGTGCTAGATTAGCATCACTGGGGGCCAAGAATATTGGAATCTATATTGGAGTATACTTCATGCAAGAACACAGTATCAATACTGAAAAATTCTCTGCTATATGGATACCTTCTTACGGTTCAGACTCTGGCTACCTTGAAAGTAAACCAAAGACTGATTTAGACTACGATTTACATCAATACACTTCTAAAGGAAAAATTTCAGGATTTGATCATAACTTAGATATCAATATTATTTCATCTGAAAAAGAAAAAGAAGAAATCTTCAGAAAACTATTTTTAAGACCATGAAACAAGTGAATTTCAATTTTTTCACTTGTTTTTTCATTTTTCTCTCGTCTATGTTATAATTGTAAGAATAGAGAAAGTAAATTATGAAATTGAGGATTTTATTATGTTTTCATGGTTAGCACGTGTTATTAAAGGGATTGTCATTGCTCTTGGATTTATTCTACCGGGAATTTCCGGAGGGGTTCTAGCAGCAATCTTAGGAATTTATGAACGGATGATTGGATTTCTGGCCCATCCCTTTAAGGACTTTAAAGAAAATGTTTTGTACTTTATTCCAGTTGCCATCGGTATGCTTCTGGGAATCGGCTTATTTTCTTACCCGATTGAATACCTGCTTGAAAATTATCAGGTCTTTGTCTTATGGAGCTTTGCGGGCGCCATCATTGGTACAGTTCCTAGCCTCCTCAAGGAATCAACTCGAGAATCTGACCGAGACAAGATTGATTTAGCTTGGTTCTGGACCACCTTTATCATTTCTGGATTAGGACTCTATGCCTTAAATTTTGTTGTTGGAACCTTAAGTGCCAACTTTCTTAATTTCGTCCTAGCTGGTGCACTGCTGGCTCTTGGTGTATTAGTTCCTGGCCTTAGTCCATCAAATCTACTTTTGATTTTGGGCCTCTATGCTCCTATGCTAACAGGTTTTAAAACTTTTGACCTCTTGGGAACCTTCTTTCCGATTGGAATTGGGGCAGGCATAACTCTCATCATTTTTTCAAAATTGATGGATTATGCCCTAAACAACTACCACTCACGCGTCTATCATTTCATCATCGGTATCGTCCTTTCAAGTACCCTTTTGATCTTGATTCCAAATGCAGGAAACGCTGAAAGTATCCAATACACAGGCCTTTCACTTGTCGGTTATGTCATCATCGCCTTCTTCTTTGCACTGGGAATCTGGCTTGGTATTTGGATGAGTCAATTGGAGGATAAGTATAAATAATGGCAAAAAAAGTTAAAATCAAAAAAACATTGGTGGAACAAATCCTGTCTAAAGCAGGTATCCCACATCAAGGGATTCAAATCAATGCCCTAGAAGGAGAACTTCCGCAAGGTTATGAACGAGATCAGATTTTCAAAACCTTGGCTCTTTTGGGAGATAAAACAGGACCGATTATCGGAATTGTCCCTATCACTCAACACCTGTCGGAAAAGAAACTAGCTAAAATTTCTGGCAATAAAAAAGTGGGCATGATTCCACAAAAGGACTTGGAAAAAACAACAGGTTATATTCATGGAGCCAATAATCCTGTTGGAATTCGTCAGAAACACAATTATCCCATTTTTATCGATAAAATTGCTCTAGACTTGGATCAAATGATTGTCTCTGCAGGCGAAGTCGGACACAGCATTATCGTCGCGCCACAAGACCTGGCTAGCTTTGTAAAGGCTGACTTTGCAGATATCTTGGAGGGCAACCAAGAATGAAACTCTACTTTGTCCGCCACGGTCGTACCCTCTGGAACCAGGAAGGCCGTTTTCAAGGTGCTAGTGGAGATTCTCCCCTTCTTCCTGAATCCATTGAAACCTTAAAACAACTTGGCCAATATCTCAAGGATGTTCCTTTTGATCAGATTTATTCAAGTGATTTACCTCGAGCGATCAAATCTGCTGAAATTATCCAAGTCAACTCCAGGCGCCCTGTCCTTTAGAAAGCGTTCCTAATCTCCGTGAATGGCAGCTAGGTAAATTAGAAGGTTTAAAAATCGCAACCTTGGAAGCTATTTACCCGCAACAAATCAAAGCTTTCCGATCTAATCTTGCCAAGTTTGACACTCAAATGTTTGGAGCCGAATCCCTCTATAGCACCACGCAACGGACCATCCAATTTATCAAATCACTCAAAGATAGTCCAGCTGAGCGTATTCTAATTGTCGGTCACGGTGCCAATCTTACTGCCAGTCTTCGTACTCTCCTAGGTTATAAAGAGCCACTTCTTCGTAAAGATGGCGGTCTAGCAAATGCCAGCCTGACCATTCTAGAAACCCATGACTTTGAAACATTTACTCTCAATACTTGGAATGATACTTCCTATCAATAACAGAACTTGATTTTAGCGTCAAGTTCTTTTTAGTTTTTAAAGATTATCCGTGAATTTCTTGCTTATTTATGATAAAATGGGAGTATCGCAAAAAATGACTCATCGTATTCAATTTTGAGTAAAACTAGGAGGATCCCATGTCAACAGAACATATGGAAGAACTAAATGACCAGCAGATCGTTCGCCGTGAAAAAATGGCTGCACTCCGTGAACAAGGAATTGATCCTTTCGGAAAACGCTTTGAACGCACTGCAAATTCACAAGAATTAAAAGATAAATTTGCTGACCTCGATAAAGAACAATTACATGATAAAAACGAAACAGCTACTATCGCAGGACGCTTGGTAACCAAACGTGGTAAAGGTAAAGTTGGATTTGCCCACCTTCAAGACCGCGAAGGTCAAATCCAGATCTACGTTCGTAAGGATGCTGTCGGCGAAGAAAACTACGAAATCTTCAAAAAAGCAGACCTTGGTGACTTCCTTGGTGTCGAAGGTGAAGTGATGCGTACAGATATGGGAGAACTCTCTATCAAGGCAACCCACATTACACACTTGTCTAAGGCTCTTCGTCCTCTACCAGAGAAATTCCACGGTTTGACAGACGTTGAAACAATTTACCGTAAACGTTACCTAGACTTGATTTCTAACCGTGAAAGCTTTGAACGCTTTGTCACTCGTTCAAAAATCATCTCTGAAATCCGTCGTTACCTTGATCAAAAAGGTTTCCTTGAAGTGGAAACACCTGTTCTTCACAACGAAGCTGGTGGTGCTGCTGCCCGTCCATTTATCACTCACCACAATGCCCAAAACATTGACATGGTGCTTCGTATCGCGACTGAGCTTCACTTGAAACGCCTTATCGTCGGTGGTATGGAACGCGTCTATGAAATTGGCCGTATCTTCCGTAACGAAGGAATGGATGCTACTCATAACCCTGAATTTACTTCTATCGAAGTGTACCAAGCTTATGCTGACTTCCAAGACATCATGGACTTGACTGAAGGCATTATCCAACATGCTGCTAAATCAGTCAAAGGCGATGGTCCTGTTAACTATCAAGGTACTGAAATCAAGATTAACGAGCCATTTAAACGTGTTCATATGGTGGATGCTATCAAAGAAATTACTGGTGTCGATTTCTGGCAAGACATGACTTTCGAGGAAGCCAAAGCTATCGCTGCTGAGAAGAAAGTTCCAGTTGAGAAACACTACACTGAAGTTGGTCACATTATCAATGCCTTCTTTGAAGAGTTCGTTGAAGAAACCTTGATCCAACCAACCTTTGTCTATGGACATCCAGTAGCTGTATCTCCACTGGCTAAAAAGAACCCTGAAGACGAACGCTTTACTGACCGTTTTGAACTCTTCATCATGACTAAGGAGTACGGTAATGCCTTTACTGAGCTCAACGACCCAATCGACCAACTTAGCCGTTTTGAAGCCCAAGCTAAAGCTAAAGAACTTGGTGATGATGAAGCGACAGGTATCGACTACGACTACATTGAAGCCCTTGAATATGGTATGCCACCAACAGGTGGTTTGGGAATCGGTATCGACCGTCTCTGCATGCTCCTCACTGATACAACTACTATCCGTGATGTATTGCTCTTCCCAACAATGAAATAAACTCTTATCCTCTGGTATTTGCCAGAGGATTTTTTGATGCAAAAAAAGACTGAGTAAAAACTCAATCTCTACTTTTCACTTCTTTGGTTGCTACATCTTCTCCAAACCATTTTTGGCTGATTTCCTGGAACTTCCCTTCTTGATGTAGTTCAACAAAGGATTGATTTAAAGCTTGCAGTAATCTTTTGTCAGCAGGTCTGACACCTACAGCAAAAGATTCACTCTCAAATCCAGCTGAAAAGACATTATAGTCATTTAATATTCCTTCAGACTGAAGATAGTAATTAGCATACACTCGGTCAATCAACAAGGCATCAATACGGTCATTCTTCAAATCAATCAGGGCTTCATTGAAACTCTGGTATTGATTTGCCTTCTGGTCTTTGACACGATTTTTCAATAAGTCTGGCTGATCTTCAAAGTCTAAATAACCAGAAGAACCAGCTTGGGATCCCAAGGTCTTATCCTTCATATCCTCTACTGAATGAATTTGCTGGCCTTTCTTCGCAACCAGAACTTGCTGATTTTCCATATAAGGAACGCTAAAGGCAACCTTTTCTCGGCGTTCATCAGTGGCAGAATAGCCATTCCAGATGGCATCAATAGTCCCATTTTGCAGTTCCGTCTCCTTCATATCCCAGTCGATTGGTTGAAATTGAACCTTAAAACCTAATTTTTCAGAGACAGCTTGTGCTAAGTCAATATCAAAGCCTGTATATTGGCCATTCTTTTCTTCAAAACCCATGGGTACAAAGGTATTATCAAAACCAATGGTTATACTCCCCTGCTCTTGATATTTATCCCAGTTATCCTGCTTTGGATCACTAGCCTTTTGAGTACAAGCTGTTAAAAAAAGAGTCAGGAGAGAAACCAATACTAAAGCAATTTTCTTATTAGTCATCGGCACCTCCTACTTGGGCTCAACCTTGAGAATCTGATCTGCGATATTTTCAGCAAATTGTAAATCGTGGGTAACCACAATCTGGGTCATGCCAAGTTCCCTATTTTGCAAGATCAGTTTTTCCACTTCCAAGCGCAATTCTGGATCCAGTGCAGAAGTTGGTTCATCGTAGCCAATGATTTCTGGGTCAATCATCATAGCACGCGCCAAGGCCACCCGCTGTTTTTTTGTCCACCTGATAGTGAGAATGGATAAGCATCTGCGTGCCCTGCTAATCCTAACTGTTCCAAGAGTCCACGCGCCTTCTTCTCTGCATCTTCCTGCTTCATTCCCATGGTTTTCACAGGCGATAAGGTCAAATTGTCTAAAAACTGATAAATGAGGGAACAGTTGAAAAATCTTGGAATACAAATCCCAGTAGATTTCGTTTCTCCAATTCATCCAATTCTAAGGGTTCTCCATTATAAAAGATTTGACCTGAATCAATGGTTTCAAGACCTGCAAGCATGCGTAAGAGAGTCGTCTTACCTCCACCAGAAGGTCCAACGATAGCTAGGATTTGCTTTTCAGGAATACTTAGACTGAAATCAGACAGGATTTGTTTGTCTCCGAATTTCTTATTGATATTTCGTAATTCTAACATGGCAGCCTCCTATCTATAGTAACTGTACTTCTTCTCAACTTTTTTTGGAAATGATTGTCACAATCCCAATCAAAATCAAGTAAATGGCTCCTGCCAAGAACATGGGAACAAGGCTGGCATCACGGTTGGCAGCTGTTCGGCTTGCTAAGATAAGGTCTGAAATACCTAGAGCATAGACTAGAGAAGTATCCTTGACCAAACTCATGACTTCGTTAAATACGCTAGGAAGAACAATTTTGGTCACTTGGGGCAAGATAATATAACGTACTGTGGCAAAAGGACTGAATTTCAAGACCTTGGCAGCTTCATATTGACCTTTAGGAATGGTATCAATTCCCCCACGAAAGATTTCAGCAAAGTAAGCCGCATAATTGAGAACAAAGGCAATGATAGCCGCAGGAAGACGATCCAAACGAATCCCAATACTTGGGAGCACATAATAGATAAAGATTAACTGCAAGAGCAAGGGTGTGCCCCGCATGATCCAAATATAAATGTTAATCAGATGATGGAGGAGCTTCCAATGGACTTGCAAGGCAAAGGCAATCAAAACGCCCAAGGGAATGGAAAAAATCAAGACCAGCGCAAAAACCTGTAAAGTCATGCTTGCACCGCTCAATAAACTCGGTAATATCTCAAACAAATAAGACATACTGACACCTCCTTAAAATAATTGTTCCTATTATAGCATACATAAACTAAATTACAACTATTTTTATAAGAAAATTACAACGTTAACAAAAATAAAAACTATATCTATCAAAAATGATAAGACATAGTTTTAAAACATTTTATTCCTGCAATCTCTCATACAATTCTTGCATTTGTACATCATCTGGAACTAGTTTTAAGTAAGCTTGAGCATTGACTTTGCTTCTTCAAAGTAGCCCAATTCACGCAAGAGATAGATATAGTGTTCCAGAAACTCGGGATTGTCCTTCAAACCTCCTGCTAACTCTTGGTAAAGCTCATAGGCAACATCCAAATCGTCCATTTCTTGATAAGAACGAGCAATCATCCACTTGGTCAAGAGATTTTCTGGCTCATCGCTCTGCAAGTCTATAATATCCTCATAACGCTCCTGCTCCAGATAAATAGTGGCTAAACGGAGTAAGATTTCTTCCGTATCCTCAGCATCTGCTTTAGCAGTAAGGAGGTAATTTTCTGCACCACTAGCATCATGCAATTCATAAGAAAATTGTGAAGCAGCTAGCAAGAGGCGAGTTTCAAAGGGATTTTTCTCTAAGCCTTGCTTAGCGATACGCAGGGCTTCTTGAACCTGATGTTCCTTATGCAAGGCCTGACTATAACCATACTCATAGCCTTCAAAGTCAGGTGAAATGGTATCAAGTTGCTTAAAGTAGAGGACAGCTTTTTGGTATTCTTCTCGATCAAAGTAAAGACTAGCCAACTCAAAAGCTGTTAGGTCATCGTATTCTAACTCTAGGGCTTTTTCTAAAAACTCTGTAGCCGTTTCAAATTTCCCTAACTGAGCATAGGCAAAGCCAATCCGTTGATAGGTAGAAATGCCTGTTTGCTCATAAATCGACCGATTATCTAACTGGGCATAGCCTTGAATAGCTTCTTGGTAATTTTCCAACTCACTATCCAACTCTGCTAATCCCAATATCAAGAGAGGATCCTCTGAATAACTCAAAGCCTCCAGCAGTTTCTCACGCGCCACATCTGTCAAACCTTCCATCTGGTAGAGGTCTGCTTTAAGAGCCAAAGCCGAAACATACCAGTCACTGTCAGCTTGGATTTCCTCAAGATAGGCAAAGGATTCTTCAATTTGACCATCCTCGCTAGCAATTGCTGCTAGATTAAGATGAACCTCTGGAAAATCCTTTACGATTTTCAGGTAAATTTCCTTAGCCTGAGGATAAAAACCAATCCCTTCAAGATAAGTAGCTAACTCATACAGAAGGTCACTTGAATCATTTTCTAAAGCTTTGACGAAATAGTGCTCTGCCTTTGTTAAATCTTGTTCCTCCAAAGCCTGTAACATCTGTTGACTATTGTTCACTCTTGACTTCCTTTCCCTCTAGTTCATATAGGCCACTGACTACCTTATACCATTCAAAAATCGCTGAAATGACAACTTTAGCAGAGGCATAAACTGGAATACCGAGTAAGACTCCCCAGATACCAAACATGGATCCTGAAGTTAACAAGACAAAGAGAACATTAATAGGATGGATGTTTAATTGACTTCCCAAATCAGTGGAGAAACAAAACGGCCTTCAATAGTTTGTTCTACGATAAAGACAATCACTACTTTCAAAAGCATGACTGGCCCAGCAATCAAGCCCAATACTAGGGCAGGAAGCATGGCTAAGAAGCTGCCCAAATAAGGAACCAGATTTAAAATACCAGCAGTAACACCCAGCGTAACCGCATAGCGTAGACCGATAATCTTGAAGAATATGATAAACATTACTGCTACAATAATAGCTACTGTTACTTGCCCTCGAACATAGTTGGACAACTGTTGATTCACATCTGACAAAACCTGTCCTACAGGTTCCTTCAATTTCGTCGGCATGAATTGGGTCAAATAGTTTCGCAACCCTTTTCCATCACGCAAAAGGTAAAAGAGCATGAAAGGAACGATAATCAAGGCAACAATCACTTGAGATGCCCCGCTAATAAATGCACTCACCCAATTGACTGCCTGAGATGAGACCTTACTTGCCCAAACTGTAGCCTGACTAGAGAAGTTTGTTAAAACTTGCTCTAATTGAGGTCTGAAATCATCTGGTAAACGCTTGGTGACCAAATCATTAATAACTCTGTCTGCATCTTCAAGGTAGATAGGTACATTCCTTGCAAAGGTTAAAACTTGACGTTGCAGATTTGGAATGGCTACTGCCAATCCCCAAACGATAAAGATAGCGATGATGACAAAGACAATACTAATCGCTATAACACGATTAATTTTGTGTTTCTCCATCCAATCAACAATGGGATTCAATAAATAGTATAGTAAACCAGATAGAATGACTGGCAACATCACAACTGCTAAAAAGTCTAAAACAGGTGAAAATAAAAAACTAATCTTACTTAAAATAAAAAGATTCAGTCCCAATAATAAGGTTACCAAAAATACAGTTATTGCCTTGTTATCCAAAAACCACTTGAAAAACCAAGATAGGCTAAAATGTTTCTCTTTTTGCTCCATAAATACTTCCTTTCTATTATTCTCTCATTATACCATTTTTAAATCAAAATAACTCTTTTTTAAAGTGCTTACATACCATTGAATTGTACCGCATATCATATTGTGAATCTATTTTGTGATATAATAGTCTTATCTTTATAACGAGGTATAGTCATGAAAGAAACTGTTTATTTTGGAACTTACACACGTCGTACTTCCCAAGGGATTTACAAGGCAGACTTTGATACAGAAACTGGTCAGCTTTCAAATCTAGAACTTTTTGCAGCTGAGCCTAGTCCGACCTACCTTGCCTTTGACCACTACCAACATTTATACACTGTTGGTAGTCAAGATGATAAGGGGGGGAATTGCAGCCTATCAAACTGATGGAACCTTATTAAATCATGTCGTGGAAGAAGGAGCTCCCCACTGTTATGTTGCCGTTGATGAAAAGCGTGATTTGGTTTACGCGGCAAACTACCACAAGGGACAGGTCCTTGTTTATAAACGTCAGGAAGATGGTCGCCTTCTACTTAGCGATGTGGATCAACACAGTGGCCAAGGTCCACATGAAAATCAAGCTTCTCCACATGTTCACTATACAGATTTAACACCTGACCACTATCTAGTGACCTGCGACTTGGGTACTGACCAAGTAATTACTTATGATCTTGATTCAGAAGGAAAATTATCTAAGCTCTATACCTATCATAGCCAGCCAGGAGCAGGCTCACGCCATATTATTTTCCATAACCACTATAAAATCGCTTATCTGATTTGTGAACTCAATAGCACTATCGAAGTTTTAATCTACGATGGTGTTGGCGAATTTGAACGCATGCAAGTTATTTCAACTCTACCAGAAGGTTACGAAGGTTTTAATGGAACTGCTGCTATTCGTCTCTCTAAAGATGGTAAATACCTCTACGCTTCTAACCGTGGTCATGATTCTATCGCAGTATATACAATTCTTGCGGACGGTAGCTTAGAGTTGTTAGAAATCGTTCCGACACATGGTCAGACTCCACGTGATTTTGATTTGACACCGGATCAAGAATTTGTCATTGCTGTCCATCAAGACTCTGATAACGCAACCGTCTTTAAACGCAATCCTGAAACTGGTCGTCTAGCAGAACTTTCCAACGACTTCCATGTGCCAGAAGCAGTCTGCATCAGTTTTGCTCCTTAAAAAAGCATAAAAAATGAACTTGGTAACTCAAGTTCATTTTTTCTTATAGTCTTTTTCCGACATTGATACGATTAATAGCACGTTGCAAAGCAATCTTAGCACGACGCTCTTGATCAATCAAGTGTTTTTCGTGAGCTTCTTCAATTTCGCACTCCGCACGAAGCTTAGCACGTTCTGCACGGCTAACATCGATATCACGAGCACGTTCTGCAGAATCCGCAACGATTGTGATGGTATTATTGGCAATTTCAATAACACCTCCGTTTACTGCAATCCAGTTCACGTGATCTTCATCATCAATACGTTTTACCTTTACTTCATCAACTGCTAAAACCGCAATCATATTTTCATGTCGTGGCAAGATCCCCATCTCACCATCCAGAGTTCGAACTGATACATAGCTGGCATGGTGATCATAGACGAGACCATCTGGTGTCACGATCTGGACAGTTAACTGAGCCATAGATCACCTCTTAAAATCCCATTTTTTCAGCTTTTGCAATCACATCTTCGATAGAACCTACACCACGGAAGGCATCTTCTGGTAACTGGTCATGTTTACCATCAAGGATTTCCTTAAAGCCACGTACAGTTTCAGCAACTGGGACATAAGAACCTGGCTGACCAGTAAATTGTTCCGCAACGTTGAAGTTTTGTGACAAGAAGAACTGGATACGACGGGCACGAGCAACCAAGGTCTTTTCTTCATCAGAAAGTTCATCCATACCAAGAATAGCAATGATATCTTGCAATTCATGGTAACGTTGAAGAACTCGTTTTACTTCAGCAGCAACTGCATAGTGCTCTTCTCCAACTATTTCAGGTGCCAAGGCACGTGAGCTTGAAGCAAGTGGGTCAACGGCTGGGTAGATACCCAATTGTACCAACTTACGTTCCAAGTTGGTTGTTGAATCCAAGTGAGCGAAGGCTGTTGCTGGCGCTGGGTCAGTATAGTCATCCGCTGGCACATAGATAGCCTGGATAGAGGTTACAGACCCCTTCTTAGTTGATGTAATACGTTCTTGCAATTGCCCCATTTCTGTAGCAAGTGTTGGTTGGTAACCAACGGCTGATGGCATACGACCCAAAAGAGCAGATACTTCAGAACCAGCCTGAGTGAAACGGAAGATATTATCGATAAAGAGAAGCACGTCTTGGCCTTCCACATCACGGAAGTATTCAGCGATTGTCAAACCAGTAAGGGCAACACGCATACGTGCTCCTGGTGGCTCATTCATCTGACCAAATACCATGGCTGTTTTCTCGATAACGCCTGACTCTTTCATTTCCCAGTAAAGGTCATTCCCCTCACGAGTACGTTCCCCAACACCGGTAAATACTGAAATACCACCGTGTTCTTGGGCAATGTTGTGAATCAATTCTTGGATTAAGACGGTTTTACCAACCCCGGCACCACCAAAAAGTCCAACCTTACCACCTTTTAGGTAAGGGGCAAGAAGGTCGATAACCTTAATCCCTGTTTCAAGGATTTCAGAAGAGGTAGACAATTCATCAAAAGTTGGAGCTTTTTTATGAATCGGCTGACGCTCTGCGTCTTCTGTAAAAGGAGCTTCCAAGTCAATGGTATCTCCCAAAACATTGAAGACACGTCCCAAAGTTTCTTTACCTACTGGTACAGAGATTGGACGACCTGTGTCCAATACTTCCATTCCACGAGTCAAACCATCTGTTGATTCCATGGCGATAGTACGAACCATACCATCTCCCAACTCTAAGGCTACTTCAAGGACGATTTTTGTTTTTCTTTCGTCATTTTTGTAGACGACAAGTGCATTGTTAATCTCAGGAAGTTTTTCCCCTGCTGCAAACAAGACGTCTACAACGGGTCCGATAACCTGAGCAATTTTACCTGAACTCATCTCCTTCTCCTATTCTATATAAGATACTGTCGGTTCCTAGCTCAACTAGGTCCTAAGTTCATTTTCATACAAGCTGGACTAGAGCCTATTCTAAGGCACTAGCTCCTGCTACGATTTCTGTAATTTCTTGTGTAATCGCCGCCTGTCTGGCACGGTTATACTGAATTGTCAAATCATTAATGACTTTCTTAGCATTATCAGTCGCTGTTTGCATAGCTGTCATACCTGCAGCATTTTCAGCTGTCTTGGCATCGATAATAGCCCCGTAAATCATACTTTCTGCAAACTGAGGCAACAACTGCTCCAAAATTTCTTCTCGGCTGGTTTCCAATTCAAAAGTCAAGCTGTACTCTTCATCCGCTTCATTGGGATCCAAGTCAACAATCGGAAGCATTTGTTCCACACGCATTTGACTGGTTAGCGTATTGACATGATGGTTATAGCAGACATAGAGTTCATCAAAAAGTTCATTTTGGTACATTTCAACAGTTTGAAATAATCTTACGAACTTCATCAAAGCTTGGTTGATCTGCCAAGCCACGTAGTTCATAAAGTGGTTGAATGCCACGAGCCTTAAAGAAATCAGCTCCCATTCCACCAATACAGATCATTTCAAAACCTTTACCATCTGGATGGTACTCTTCTTTCAACTCCATAACGGCTTTCAGAATAGAAGAATTATAACCTCCAACCAAACCGCGGTCTGAAGTAATGACGATATAGCCTGTCTTCTTAACTGGACGACTAATCAACATCGGATTGGTTGAACTACCAGCTCCATTCCCATGAAGAATATCCGTCAAAAGTTTACGAACTTTCTGAGCATAAACTTGGAAGTTGCGAGCAGCTTCTTCAGAACGACCTAGCTTAGCAGCTGATACCATCTGCATGGCATTAGTGATTTGACTCGTATTTTTTGTTGAGGCGATTTTTGTTTTAATATCATTTAGAGATACTGCCATCTGACACCTCTATTCTTATTGGAAGCTGGTTTGATTGAGAAACTCTGTAATCGCAGCATCCAAGACTGCTTCTTCTGGCAAGTCTTTTGTATCACGAATGGTTTCCAAAATCTCTGGATGTTGAGCATCAAAGAAGGCATGGAACTCTTCCTCAAAACGAACAATTTCATCTACTGGAACAGTATCCAAGAAACCCTGTGTCAAAGCATAGAGAATGGTTACTTGTTTCTCAACAGGTAATGGTTTGTGAACAGGTTGTTTCAAGACTTCAACTGTACGACGTCCACGGTTCAACTTAGCCTGTGTTGCCGCATCCAAGTCAGAACCAAACTTAGTGAAAGCTTCCAACTCACGGTATGAAGCAAGGTCGATACGAAGTGTACCAGCAACCTTTTTCATGGCTTTGATTTGTGCAGAACCACCTACACGAGATACAGATGAACCCGCGTCAATGGCTGGACGAATACCCGCATTGAAGAGACCATCACCAAGGAAGATTTGTCCATCAGTGATTGAAATCACGTTGGTTGCGATATAGGCAGAGATATCTCCTGCTTGTGTCTCGATAAACGGTAGGGCTGTAATAGATCCACCACCAAGTTCATCAGAAACTTTAGCTGAGCGCTCAAGCAAACGGCTGTGAAGGTAGAAAACATCCCCTGGGAATGCTTCACGACCTGGAGGACGACGAAGCAAGAGAGACAGTTCACGATAAGCTACCGCTTGTTTTGAAAGATCATCATAAACGATCAAAACATGCTTACCTTGGTACATAAATTCTTCTGCCATGGCAACCCCAGCATAAGGAGCTAGGAAAAGCAATGGAGATGGTTGTGAAGCAGAGGCTGTCACAACGATTGTGTAGTCCAAGGCACCGTACTGACGTAGTGTTTCTACTTGCGTACGAACTGTTGATTCTTTTTGTCCAATCGCTACGTAGATACAGATCATATCTTGACCTTTTTGGTTCAAGATTGTATCAATCGCAATGGTTGTTTTCCCTGTCTGACGGTCACCGATAATCAACTCACGTTGACCACGACCAATCGGTACAAGGGCGTCAATAGCTTTCAAACCAGTTTGCAATGGTTCTGATACAGACTTACGTTGCATAACACCAGGAGCTGGCGCTTCTACTGGACGAGTTTTGTCAGTGTGGATTTCTCCAAGACCGTCAACTGGACGACCAAGAGGATCCACAACACGACCAATCAGACTTTCACCTACTGGGACTTCCATGATTTTGCCTGTACGGCGGATTGTATCGCCTTCACGGATATCTGTAAAGTCACCTAGGATGATAATACCGACGTCTGTTGACTCCAAGTTCTGAGCCATCCCATAAGAGCCGTTTTCAAAAATCAACAACTCTCCACTCATGGCATTTTCAAGTCCGTGAGCACGCGCGATACCGTCCCCGATATAGGTTACAACACCTGTTTCAGTCACATCAAAATTGGGTTTGAAATTTTCAATTTGTTGCTTAATTAAAGCGCTGATTTCTTGTGCGTTAATTGCCAAAAGAACACCACTTTCTATTTCAAATTTTCTTTAACAACTTTAAGTTGTTGTTTAATACTCACATCAATTGTCTTGTGATTGGCAAAAATGACAAAACCACCAATAAGACTTTCATCGATTTGTTCTTTACACTCCTTACTTTAAGAGACATTTTTTTCTCAATCAAAGGGAGCAAGCGACTCTTCTGTTCATCAGTTAAAGGATGAGCTGACCTAATCGTCACTTCAAATCGATTTGTTTCTTTTTCAAGTCGGTTCAAGCAATCTACAAGAATATCATAAAAAAGATTTGCTCTGTGATTGCAGATAAGAACCTGAATAAAGTTTTGCAATAAAGTCGACACTGAATCTTGGAAGAACGCAATCGTTTTTTCCTTGTCAGACTCGTCTACTGCCACTTTTTTTAAAAAAGAAGGTAAGCCTGTTTCTTCAGCAACTTGCTTGATTTGAGCTAAGTCTGAAAAGATACGGTCTTCTTCTCCTTTTTCTAAAACCAATTGGACAAAAGGCATGCTGTATTTTTCAATTACCTTTACTGTTTTCTTGTCCATTAAGCTTCTCCTAGCTGATCGATATACTGATCAATGAGTTCTTTATGGGCATGACCGTCAAGGTTTTGTGAGATGATTTTACCAGCCAAGCTGATTGTCAAATCTGCTACCTCACCCTTAACGCTTTGTAAAGCTTCAGCTTTATTTTGAGCAATTTCTTGGTTCGCTTTTTCTTTCAAGCGTCCTGCTTCTAGCTTAGCATCTGCTAAAATACTAGCTTTGCTTTTCTCAGCTGTTTCTTTCGCATTCTCAATGATTGTCTTAGCTTCTTTTCGGCTACCAGCCAATTCATCTTCGCGTTTCTGAGCCAATACTTCTGCTTTTTGACGTGCTTGTTCAGCTCCGTCAATATCTGCTGCAATTTTTTCTGCTCTTTGTTCGAAAATGCTAGTCAAATTTGACCAAGCGTATTTCTTAACCAAGACTAGCAAGAGAATAAAGGAACCAGCGATTAGTATAAAATCACCAAGTAATTCACCTACTGTTACATTCATAAACTACTCCTTTCTATTCTTCATCATTAATTTTATTTCCTAGGTACATTGAAGATAACAATGTAAATACATATGCTTGTACACAAGAAATAAAAACAGAAAATGCAGTCCAGATTAGATTTGTTCCAAAAGCAATAGGATACCAATAGAAGGCCTGATGAGAAAGTAGGACTAACATACTTGCCATCACTTCCCCTGCAAAGATATTACCAAAGACCCGCAATGCAAGTGAAAGGAGATTGGTAACTTCCTCCAAGAGATTCATTGGTGTCATAAAACCTGGTGTTACAAATGCTTTTAAATACTTTTTGATTCCACGACGACGAATTCCTTCTACGTGTGTCATTAAGATAATTGTAAAAGACAAGACCAAGTCAAATGACAAATTTGCTGTTGGTGAGGTCCAAAGATTTACACCATCTGTAGTCTGAATTCTAGCCATTAAGCCAATATTATTTGCAATGGCCATAAATAGGAATAAACAGAAATAAAAGAGAATAATCCTTTATCATTGGACCAAGGTTTGATTTTGTAAATCCAACGACAAAAATCAAATAAATACTCTAATACATTTTGTTTTCCTGTGGGTCTCAAAGTCATATTTCGAGTTGCCCAATAAATAAAGCCAAAAATAAGTGCTACAGTCAACAAAGTCAAAACTACTATGGTTAAATTAAAGGTAACAGGACCAATATTGATGGTTGGATTAATACTTTCTTCCATCTAAAATCCTCCCTTTTTCAATTTATACTTCTTTTATTTGATGATAAATGAAAAGACAAGAGTAACGAAGAAAGTACCTTCAATAAAGGCAACCCCTAGGATCATCAAACTACGTAGTTCTGAGATGATATCTGGTTGGCGAGCAACTGATTTCAACAAACCGTTCATCAACATACCTTCACCAAGAGATACACCCATACAGGCAAGACATAGACCGAAAAATGTTAAATTCATGACGAATTCTCCTTTTAATTAAAATTTACTTACTTAGTTTAGTCCTAAAAATTGGATTTGTCAACTTTTTACTTACGTTGAAAGCGTTTAATGAAAATTATTTACAATTTTACTATTTTTAAGTCTATTATATAGAAAACTTTGGAAAAAACTTGTAACAAATCCCTCAATTATCTAGGTCTTTCTGAAAAATAATGAAAATCCGAGATGAAATCTCGGATGGAAATTAATATATTTTCTTTAACCTAATGCTCTTTAGTAAGTAGGATTAAAGGGAAAGCAACTAGAAAGCTTTCGTCTCCTGCACGCTTATTAAGCACGAACTGTGACGCTGGTGCCATCTTCCTTATAAAGATTGATAAGTCCTTCTTTGAGAGCTCGAACCATATCTCCAGCTTGAACAGGTTGTGGAACCTTGATAGTCAAGAGTTCCATTGGATTTGGAGCGCGGTCAATTTTATTGCCTTTGGCATCATGTAAATCTTCGATATACGTTTCAAAATGACGGAAACCTGGGCCATAAAACTCAACTTGGTCGCCTTCGTTAATAACGTTCCGTTGACGAATAGTTGCTGTTTGTGTCGCATCATCATAAGAAACCACTTCAGCGACAAACTTATACTCAGGAATTTTACGACGAGCACCAAACAACTGCTCATTTTCAGATGGTGTACCATAGTAGAAACCTGTTGCTAATTCACGTTGGGCAACCTTCCACATCTCATCCACCAAGTCTTGTTTGATAGCTTCAAACTTTTCAGGACTTTCAAGATATGCATCCACAGCCGCCTTGTAGCAGTTGGTTACTGTTGATACGTAGTGAATAGACTTCATGCGTCCTTCGATTTTTAGACTGTCCACACCATTTTCAATCATATCTGGAATATGGTCAATCATGGACATGTCAACGGCTGACATTGAAAATTCTTCTGGAATCTCACCTTTAAGACTCTTACGTTCCTTCCCAAATGGCATATCGTAAAGGTCGTATTTCCAACGGCATGACTGAGAGCATCCACCACGGTTGGCATCACGCATACTCATGTGGTTAGAAAGGGTACAACGACCAGAGTAAGAAATACACATGGCTCCGTGAACAAAGGCTTCAATCTCAACATCTGTACGTTTGCGAATTTCAGCTAATTCTTCCATTGAAACCTCACGCGCCAAACAACACGAGTTAAGCCCAGTTCCTTCCAGAACTCAAGAGTTTCATAGTTAGTGGCACTTGCTTGGGTAGAGAGGTGGATTTCAAGACCTGGTGCTTCTGTCGCTGCAATCATAATCAAGGCTGGGTCAGACACGATAACTGCCGCGATTCCGATATCACGTAGTTTACGGAACCACTCACCAGCACCAGCTTCATTTCCTTCGTGCATCACCATGTTGGCAGCTACATAGACCTTTGCACCGTACTTGGCAGCAAACTGGACGCCTTCTTCCATCTGTTCAAAGGTAAAGTTTCCAGCACGGCTACGAAGACCATAGGCCTGACCACCGATAAAGACAGCATCTGCTCCATACTGAACAGCTACCTTTAGCTTCTCTAAAGTCCCTGCAGGTGATAAAACCTCAGGACGTTTTAATGTTTTTGTCATGTTTTCTCCTATTTGCAATATAAAAGTTTGACGTTTTTCCTTCTCATTTTATAGTAAATAAGCGATAAAATCAAGCCTAGACAGATTGTTTTGACAATTCTAATCTTTTAAGAAAGCAAAAAACCTAGCCTTTCTAGACTAGTTATTTTCAAGATAAAATTCAAAACGTTCGCCAACATACTGACTTTTCACGTATTCAAAAGCTGTCCCGTCTTCTAGGTAGGAAACCTGAGTCAAACCAAGAATAGCATGTCCTCTTTCAACTTCCAAATAGTGAGCAATCTTTTCTTTAGCAAGACGAGCGTAAATAGTCTGCTGTGATTTACCGATACGGTAGCCGTGTTTTTGCAGGGTTTGGAAGAAATGACTGGTGATTTCTTCTTTTTTAAAATTCTTAATGAATTTTTCAGGAATAGAAGCAACTTCATAAACCAGAGGAACTTTGTCGGCATAGCGAACCCGCTCCATTCGGATAATATTCTCCGTTGGAGAAATTCCTAGCTTGGTAACTTCCTGTTCATTAGGAATAGTTTTTCTGTAGGAAATAAGCTGGCTAGAGGGGACTTTGCCTTGGGACTTAACAATTTCAGTAAAACTGGTTGTCCCTCGCATCTTTTCTTGTACCCGAGTACTAGAAACAAAGGTGCCACTTCCTACACGGCGCTCTAAGACACCTTCTTCAACTAATAGAGATACAGCTTGACGGAGGGTCATGCGACTGACCTCAAACTGCTCTGCTAAATCTCGTTCACTAGGGAAGCCTCTCCCCAATAGCCCAACGGTGATCGTCAATATCCTTTTTAATCTGATCATGGATTTTCATATAAGCAGGTAGCATATTTTCACTTCATTTCTATCTTTTCTCTATTGTACCCCAATAAACTAGAAAAAGTCAAACTTCGCCTTGTTTAGTTGGTAATTCGCCCTTATTTGTGATAGAATATTGGAAAAGATATTTCTTTTGAGAAAGGAAAAAGATGAGTAACATTTCAACTGATTTGAAAGATGTCGAAAAAATCATCGTATTGGACTATGGTAGCCAATACAACCAGCTGATTTCACGCCGTATCCGTGAGATTGGTGTTTTTTCAGAACTAAAAAGCCATAAAATTTCAGCTGCTGAAGTTCGTGAAATCAATCCTGTAGGAATCATCCTGTCAGGTGGTCCAAACTCTGTATACGAAGATGGTTCATTTGATATTGACCCAGAAATCTTCGAACTTGGAATTCCTATTTTGGGAATTTGTTATGGTATGCAGTTATTAACTCATAAACTTGGAGGAAAGTTGTTCCTGCAGGTGATGCTGGAAATCGTGAATACGGTCAATCAACTCTTACTCACACACCATCAGCTCTTTTTGAATCAACACCAGACGAGCAGACTGTTTTGATGAGCCATGGTGATGCGGTTACTGAGATTCCTTCTGACTTTGTTCGTACAGGTACATCAGCTGACTGCCCATACGCAGCCATCGAAAACCCAGATAAACACATTTATGGTATCCAATTCCACCCAGAAGTTCGCCATTCTGTATACGGAAATGATATCCTTCGTAACTTTGCCCTTAACATTTGTAAGGCTAAAGGCGACTGGTCAATGGATAACTTCATCGATATGCAGATTCAAAAAATCCGTGAAATAGTAGGTGATAAACGTGTCCTTCTTGGCCTTTCAGGTGGGGTTGACTCATCTGTCGTTGGAGTTCTTCTCCAAAAGGCTATTGGCGATCAATTGATCTGTATCTTCGTAGACCACGGTCTTCTTCGTAAAGGTGAAGCGGATCAAGTTATGGACATGCTTGGTGGTAAGTTTGGTTTGAATATCGTCAAAGCAGATGCTGCAAAACGTTTCCTTGATAAACTTGCTGGCGTTTCTGACCCTGAACAAAAACGTAAAATCATCGGTAACGAGTTTGTTTATGTCTTTGATGACGAAGCAAGCAAGCTAAAAGATGTAAAATTCCTTGCTCAAGGAACTCTTTATACTGATGTGATTGAGTCTGGAACTGATACAGCTCAAACCATCAAGTCACACCATAACGTGGGTGGTCTTCCAGAAGACATGCAGTTTGAATTGATTGAACCACTCAATACTCTTATAAAGATGAGGTTCGTGCTCTTGGTACAGAACTTGGCATGCCAGACCATATCGTATGGCGCCAACCATTCCCAGGACCAGGTCTTGCTATCCGTGTTATGGGTGAAATCACTGAAGAGAAACTTGAAACCGTTCGTGAATCAGATGCTATCCTTCGTGAAGAAATTGCCAAAGCTGGTCTTGACCGCGATATCTGGCAATACTTCACAGTTAATACAGGTGTTCGTTCAGTCGGTGTTATGGGTGACGGTCGTACATATGACTACACGATTGCAATCCGTGCTATCACCTCTATCGATGGTATGACTGCTGATTTTGCTAAGATTCCTTGGGAAGTCCTTCAAAAAATCTCAGTACGTATCGTAAACGAAGTAGACCATGTTAACCGTATCGTCTACGATATTACAAGTAAACCACCTGCAACCGTTGAGTGGGAGTAAAATATAAGAGTAACTTTGGCTAAGAAACCTTAATTTAACAGCATTTGAATTGTTTTAATTGGTCTTAAAAATGGGGTGAATTCATTTGAATTGTCTCCAAAGTGTCTCCAAAAGAAGTTCGATTTATGAACTTCTTTTTTATTTCATTTTGATAGAGGTATACAAAAGGCAGGTATTTACACCTGCCTCGTTTTTTTATATAGCTTTAACATTAGTATTTATTCCCCGAGATAATTTCAAAAATATCTAATCCTTGTTCGATTTGCTCGTTTAATTTTTTTACTTTTTGTGTCGCAATTTGCTTATAGTCATCTAAAGGAATTTTTTCAAATGAAAAATCGTTATAAAAATAGTTGTCTAATTTTTCTTTTTGTTTATTGCTTAACTCTCTAGAAAATGTGATGTGAATCAAACAATCACCTTCTAGTCCAATTCTTTCCACTACACTATGTTTAATGTATTCTCCAGACTTAGAAATGTAAAAGTTATCAATTTCCTTCATTTCAATTTTTCTTATAGAACTACCAAATGCTGGGGCATCTTTTTTATAGTGAAAAATGTATATTGGTTGTGTAGGCATAGATTCCCAAGCTCTATTACTAGGCAGAGAAAGTAACTTTTTTTCTGATTTTTCAATAAGCTGTTTATAATAAACTATATCACTTTCACGCTCCTCAGCTTTTAGTATTATGCTGTTTCGAGGAAGAATTTGGCTAACATTTTTTTTTGCTTCATTACTGAGTAATAGATGTCAATTCCTGCATTATACGCTTCTCTTGCATCACGTTCTCGATATATACTGAGTTTAATATCGTAATGTTTGTAATTGTCACAGCATAATGCCATTAAAATGTATGATGAAAGTGTATAAGTTGCTCCTCCATAGTGGTCTTGTTCATAAAAATATCCTAAATTCAAATCCTTAAGGAATACATCTATTTTACCAAGATCTAATTCGTAAAGATTTTTTCCTTTATATTCAATGGGTACAAATTTATGAGAAGAAATTTTTATGTCTCTATCAGCTATAAGATAGTTGAGACTACCGCCATTTTTTAATAAATAAGTAATACTCTCATACGTTTGATAATCGTAACCTATGTTTTCTTTTCCATTGTCAACAAACAATATTGGAGAATCTGACATTTTAGTTAATGCAAGTTCCTTTACATTTGTATATGAAACGGATTCTAGTTTTTCTTTTTTCTGATTCAGTCTATCTTTAATCCAGTTGATTATGTACATTGTCCACCTTGCTACACTCCTTACCCCTAACCAGTAACCAGTATGTCCAGTCTTAGGGAAATTATTTTTCTTTAATAAGTTCTTCATATTTGCTCAATCAAGACTTCAGTCTTTTCAATATAGCCATCAATGAAACTGGTATGGTCAAGCATAACCTTATCTTCAAAAGTGATATACTCAGTTGGCTTTTCAATGCCATAAACTGACTGCAAAAGGTCAAGCCAAAAAGGCTGTGAATCTTGTCGTTCATTCCCTCTATCTTTCCAACGTGCAACAAACTCATTTGCTTGATTCTTCTGTTCCTTTAGTGTCATCACAGTCTTGTTAGACTGATCACTGTTCCCCTTATCTAACATCACATACCTCACATATTTCATCAGCAAAAGGGATTTAATAGTTATTTAGTATATTGTGTGAGCAATGCACTAAAGGATACTCCTTTACCAATTTTTCATATTCACTCTATTATACCATTTAAGGATAAAAATTCAGTCTTCAATAATTTTTTAGACATATCCAAAAAACTTTGAGACATAAAACTCAAAGTTTTTTATTTCTCCTATCTCTAAACCATTCCATTTGCTCTCGTTCTTCTTTTGCTAAATAGCTATTAGGATGCTTTTTGATGTATAATCTCCTTCTAAGATGTTCGTTCCATCGGTCTGCTTGTTTTTCACTGTCTAGTATCAATGGCTTTAATTCAGCGGAGTCACCAGAGGAAAAATAAGCTAATATTTCATTCCCTTTTTGATATTTTTTGATATACCCAAGATAGTTACCACCCCAGTGATTACTGTCTTCATGTTTACTCTGTAAAACAGTCATTTCCTCAAAAACTCTGTCAATCAATTTGGATATCCTAGTAACATGGAGCAAATCCGAATATTCATCTGTTAGTTCTTCTTTTGCATTGAGAGCCTCAAGCTCGTCTAAAAAATTATCGTCCCAAGAAGAGCTATAAATTCCTAATAATTTCGAAGATTCAAATTCAATAATTCTCTTCTTATATCCCTGAGCTTCTTTTTGAATAGCAACCATAGATTCAATACTATGATATTCAAATCCTTCTCTCTCATTTATAAATTGCTCAAACTTGTCTTTCAACACCTCCTCATAAAACAAAGATAAAACTCTTTCAATCTTTGCCAATCTATTCTCCCCCTCCTGCCTACTCGGGAAGGATGAATTATAAAAACTTACAAAGTATTCTATATCCAATGTAAAGATATCTTCAAAAGAATTCTCATGTGTACCAAATCTTTCACTGGCTCTAAAAATACCTGTCATAAGTAATTCCCAGTTATCCTTAACAAGAAGGCTATACACCTTTTTAGTATCTTTGACATTTTGCTTTATTTTCTCAAACACAATATTTAATGGGACATAACCTAAAACAATTCTCCATAAGTTTTCATCATATTTTTCATACAAAATATCTAGCATCAATGCTGTTGGAAAAAACGTCTCCATTGTACGCTGTTCCGACTCACTTCCGAAAAAAATTTCGTCATATGATTTGAACATCATATTTCGTTTTCTAAAATTGATTTGTTCTTCTTCATTTAATCCAAAGCCGGTATCGGTTGGACTAATTTTACAATTATTGTAAATTGCCCTAACTGCTGAATTGGTAAATAAATGAGGATTTTTTTTATTTATTTTTCCTCCTCGAATTTGTCCAATTAAAGGGGCATTTTTTGAATATATTTCTTCATTTGACAACTTGCTATATTTTGGATTCTGTTTTTTCTTTTTACCATGTTCCAAATAGTATTCCCGAGAAGATACTTCTTTACGTTCTCTATTTATCTCTCTCACTTTACAATCTAACCGAAGGGAAGCAATATCGAGCAAGTATTTCTTAGTATTCTTGAACTTCATACAAAACCTGGTATTTCTTTCATTAAAATAAATTATTTATGCCTAAATTATACCACGTTTTTTGACTTTATAATAATATCAGGGATATTTATATCTCAAAAAATAAAAAGTCCAAAAGCTGGCCAGCAAAGGACGGATCGAAACAATATGATTACTATGCGGTAAAGGTTTAGTTTTGCATATTACTGTTTCACCGTTTCTTTTTTGTGCCATTCTTGCATCTACTCGGTAACTGTAATAGCTCATTTGTTTCTTTCCGTCTGAGGACAGGAAAGGACAACTTATGCTAAAAGCTAAAGTTAAAACTCTCTATTGTGAATTACTTGGTCAAGCTATCAAACAAGAATTGATTGAGCAAGGTAAAGCTCAGAACAGTATCTTTTATTATAATTTTGATGAACCTATAGAAATCTCTGCTCCTGCCGTTAGTCAAATCCTAAGAGGTAAACGAAATATTACCTTAGACACTGTAGATGCCTTGCAAGAAACACTAAATCTTCCTAATGTAAAGAGTGTTTTCTTCCCTAGTATTGACTTTTGCAAGTTTCTCATTACTCAATTGACAGAACTTATTCTTTCTGAAGGACACGATTCCACAAAGCATCTTTTCAAATCCAAAAAGAAAGGTATTCAACAAAATCTCTCAACCTTGGCAACTGACTTATATGATTTCTTCCCTGATTTTCCAAAGGAAGAAACATCTTACCAAATTGCTGATAGCCTAGTTGAATGGTTAATCGAATTCGTCTCACTCGTAGCACAACTTTGAGTGCTACACTTTCAAAAATCTTGAAATCAAGAAAAGTCTAAAACGTCTATCATAGATATGTACTTAGCTAAGACAGTCCAGCTCACGACTCAAACTGAGCACGTCCCCCTAACAAAACAATTAAGCCATAAAGGAGGATAAAACCCATGGCAATTAAAACCAAACACAAAAAAGATGGCTACTCAGCCACAACTGCAACGGAATATGTCATTCCTACTAAACCGATTCACAGTTTAAGCACTGAGCTTGAACCCCAACAACTCTTTGAAGATGGAAAGCCAACCGGTGAGATTATCGCCTACAAGGCAACCTTTGTTCAAGAAGGGCTTGAACCTTTCCAAGTAAAATTTGAAGACAAGGTCAAACTTCCTGAATTTCTAAGCTTGATTGAATTTGAAAATCTCCAAGCCGTTGAGGTTCGCTACAATGTCTACTTCAAAGCTGACGGTATCAAGGAGGTCAAATAATGGCAACTAAAGCAGATACTGTCCTGCAATCTTACTTGCTCCAGAGCCTCAACATGGCTCTTGGGGCTCTGATGCAGGGGGAAACAAGCTACACCAATAGCTTCAATATTGTCATTCAAGAGGGTGGCTTCATCTTCATCCCTAGGCTTCCTTGTGCCTACATCCTAGATGATGAACTCTATAACAAAATCTTCTTGATTGCTAACGCTTCCTTGTACCCTCACTATACACTTCTGAAACAGAATGCCACTTACTTTATCCCTCTCAAGACAGATGACATTCATGTTCAGCGTGGACTCTTCTTCCCTTGGAAGGTGGGTATCTCAAAACGTTTGGTCATCCCTGACCTTGACAAGTACACATCCAACCTACCAAAGAATCAGATTCCAATTATGGAAAATTTTACTCTAAATCTTGATAAGGTGAACCACATGGCTATCTGTGGAAACTCGGGCTCAGGGAAAAGTTATGCCCTTACCTACCTGCTCTCCGTTCTCAAAAATCAGAGCGACCTCATCATCGTAGACCCTAAGTTTGATTCCCCAAGTCGTTGGGCTCGCGAACACAAAATAGCAGTCATTCATCCCGTGGAGAACCGTTCTAAGTCTGATTTCGTTTCAGAGGTCAATGAGCGTTTAAGTCAATGCCTAAATCTGATTCAACAACGTCAAGCAATTCTATATGACAATCCCCGTCATGAATTCGCACATCTCACAATTGTCATAGACGAGGTACTGGCTCTTTCAGAGGGAGTCAATAAGGCAATCAAGGAATCTTTTTTCTCTCTTTTGTCACAAATTGCTCTACTTGGACGGGCTACAAAAATTCACTTGCTCTTAGTAAGCCAGCGATTTGACCACACCACGATTCCAGTATCAGTACGGGAACAGCTTAATGTTCTAATTCAGATTGGAAATATAAATAGCAAATCTGTTCAATTTTTGTTCCCTGACCTAAATCCTGAAGGTATTGTTATTCCGACTGGACACGGCACTGGCTTGATACAGGTCATTGACAATGAGCATCCCTATCAGGTACTCCCACTACTTTGTCCTACATACTACACAACGGAAGGTATTCTCTAATGATAAAAAAATCATTCTTCATGAGGACTTACAACCTCAACATCTACTTGATTCTCTTTTCACTTATAACAGGATTTCTTGGATGGTCATTAGACTTTCTAGCGAGCACTATTGCCCTAACGCTTCCTATCGCCCTTGACCTTTCGCAAGTCAGTAACTATCTAACAATGGGAAGCCAATACTCTTATACGGTTATGAGCTACTTACTAGGTGCATTGTTTGCATCCGTTACGCTTGAAATCATGAATCGTGTTCGATTTGATAATCTTTTCAACTATTTCAAATCCATCTACCACACTTTCAAGCTCCGTAATTTCCTGACACAACGTGAAAAATCAGAGAAAGTCACAAAAATAGATAACCAAACCATTACAACCCACAACCCAATCAACGGCAGCTTCAATCGTTGTGCTCGTAAGAGTGTTGTAGACATCCAAAAAGATGAAGTCAGAGTATTCATTAAAGTCCCAAGAGACCAGCAGGGGCAAAAAGTCTTGAGTGATATGACTTCCCAACTAAAAGAGGAAGTATCTAGTCAGCATCCTGACTACTACTTCTCTGCACCTAATCGGGGTCGCAATAACCTTTGGTTAGTTGGTAAAAAACGGTAAAAGAGGGGGCTATGGCTTGCGTTTAGCAGTAGCCAAATAGCTCCCTTCTTTTCTATTGACCAAGATAAATGGGGGTTACTACGACCCCCCATTTATCCAATAATCAGTAATCACAGAAATGAGGTGAAAAATGGCAAAAGAACAACGTTCTAGCAAGTGGACATTCTTATTCTACAAAGAGAGCGCCCCTGCAGACTATCTTGTAATTCTTGAAGAATTGCATATTCCCTTTATCTTGAGCCCGTGGCACGATAAAGACATCAATCGCCAAACAGGAGAATTGAAAAAGGCTCACAAACACGGAGCATTCTTCTTCGATTCACTCAAGAGCTACAAACAAGTATCTGAACTAATCAAAGATAAGCTGAACGGCCCTTCTCACGTGGAAGTTGTCCAATCTCCAAAAGGACTCTTTGACTACTTTACCCACGCTGAGAATAAGGATAAAACGCAATATGATCTGAATGATATTGAGGTAGGCTGTGGATTTAACCTTGATAAGTTCCTTGTAGAGATGAACTCAGATGACTTCATGCAAGAGGTGGTAGATATCATTGAACAGAATGACTTCACTGAGTTTGAAGAGCTAGTATGGTATGCACGTGCGAATCATACTCCCCTTCTTGGGCTCATCATTGAACGTACCTACTTCTTTGCTAAGTATCTTGATTCTCGGCGTTGCAATCCTCAGCGTAACAATATCAAGAAGGAGGAAGAAAATGAATAGTAAAAATCTGTTGACTATTACTTCTGATGATTTGGTTAAACTAGGCTACGCAAAAGCTACAGCTCAACAAATTATTAGACAAACTAAGTTGAATATGGTACAACAAGGGTATACCATTTACAACAATAGACGATTAGGAACTGTTCCAATCGAAGCTGTTGAGGAGATTCTTGGCTTTAAGTTACTGAACGAATAGAAAGTAGGTAATTTATGGCTAAAACAAACTTCCAAGATGTGTATATTGATGATAAAGGTCAATTCTACTATGAAGTTAGCCTAGGTAACGATAAAATCACTGGTAAACGTATCAAGAAAAAGTCTCGTAAAGACTCAAATGGTAAAAAATTCACTACTGCAAAAGAAGCCTATACAGAAGCGATTAGGGTCAAAAATGACTATCTTCAGTCAGATGGATACTCTAATTACGATATGACTTATGAGCAGTTCATGAATACAGTTTATTTACCTTACTATCAGTCAGAAGTAAGCGAACATACTTATGCAACACGTCAGCCGTCCTTAAAAATTGTTTTCAATCGATTTGGGAAGAAAAAACTCAAAGACATAACTGTTCGTGAAGTTCAGAACTTTAGAACATGGCTATTAGCTAAAAATGGTGGTAATTATTCGCAAGCCTATGCAGGTCTTACTTTTGGAACTTTTAGAAAGTCATTGGATTTCGCTGTTGATATGCAATATCTACAGAAGAATGTTTCAATGAAAGTAAAATCTATTCCAAAAGGGAAAAGTATCGCTGAGTATTGGACAAAAAACGACTTTGAAGAAGTTATTAGCAATATCTGCATTTCTGATTTCTATGAGCATTTATGCTTTGTTATGCTGTGGCTCTACTTCTGTACCGGGGTACGTGTGAACGAAGGAACAGCAATCTGGTGGAACGATATTGATTTTGAGAAAAAAGAGCTCAGAGTGGCTCATATGCTGATTATGACTAATAAGAATAATTGGCAAAGACAGAACCACACTAAAACAGATGCTGGTCTCCGTATCGTTACTTTAGATGATGATACCATCCAAATCTTGAAAGCATGGAAAGAACGTCAATCTGAACTTGGAAAGTAAATTTTGTTTTAAGTTACGATGGTAACCCTATGCTTAAATCAACCATTTCAAGAATCATTAAGCGTTATGCCAAATTAGCAAATGTCCCATTGATTCAAGCAAAAGGTTTACGACATTCTCACGCATCCTACCTTATTAACGAGCTTAACGCATCGGTGCTGATCGTTTCAAAACGACTAGGACACTCAAGTCCAGAGATCACTTTGAAGCACTATGCTCATATGTGGTCAGGAGTTGATAAGGAACTGGCTAATGAAATGACTGGATTAATCAATATACAACACGCTAAAAATACAAAAGTTAATTTCAATGGAAATCAAGCAATACTGAGAGAGTCTCCAAAACTGTCTCCAAAATCATAACCACACGCTAAAAACACTGTTATATAAACGATTTGACGACCTTATTTAGTCGTTGAGTGGGAATAAAACAATAGAGTACAAAGTCCTTAGTCTACAAGTTGCTAAGGGCTTTTCTTTGGCTTCTGATGATAAAGGATGGTCTAGTTTAAATCAAAAAGCCTCTCATCCCATATTTCTACAGTATTCGTTTCATGTGCTAAATCATCAAGATCATTGAGGACAATACCTCCTATCACTAGTTTTTGATTTCTTAATTTGAACAATAAGATTCCACATTTTATTACTTATGAAAAGAATTACAGTCGACATTTTCAAGATTAAGACTCCACCTTGACCAAGATATTACACCTGTATTTCCTTATACTCACCCTCGTTGAAAGAAAGGGAAGCTTCGCACTAGGAGCTTTATCTACTATGAATACTATTACTGTTACCTCTGCCTTGAAAATCAAACCTTATCTTACTCCACAACAAATCTAGATGGCTATCGTGAGTATAAAAGTTTGCTCAATTTGTCCTCTGTTATCCAGTTTCACAGAAAGTAAAAAAAACAGTAAGTCGTTACTCGCCATATTGGAGTATTCCTGAATATCAAAAAATGGGTAAAAATGATGGCGGGGAAGCCTTTTTATTTTGCATTAAGAAGTGTTTTGATAAAGATTCAAACCCATTTTGGGGATAGTAGTGCTGAAGATATAAAAAAGACAAACACTAAAATGATGTTTGTCTTTGATCTGTTATTTATATTTCTCATCAACTCACTAGAGTTGAAAAATAACTTTATTTTCTCGCTACTTTCTCTTCAATATTTGTTTTAAAATTTTCTTCTGAATTTTCCATCATTTTACAAAACTCACTGTAGGATAAAACCTTCTGAGGGATTTGGATTGACCACTTTTTAAGCAAGACTCCGTGCCCCTCTACTTTTCCTATTTCTCTATTTACTGACTGCTCTATACTAGGAAAAATTAGTCCAGCTTTCTCAGCTTCTAAAATATAAGAATAGGAAATCAACTGGAACAAGTCCTCACGGTTGATCCCTTTTTCAGTGAACTCCAGTTTTTTATATTTAGCATCTAGAACAATTTTTCGTTCTCTATCATAAAAATCTGGATAGACTTTTCGTTTCCCATCAGAAAATACTAGGATACCTCCTTTCTTTTCTTTATTCCGAGGATGCAAAAATCCTTTTGGTAACAAGGTGTAAACATACTCTTCCCAAAGCCAGGAAACATCAAAAAGAATACCGTGGATTTTTTGCTCTTGGTATCCTAAACCATTCTTTTCTCTATTTAGGATCATCAGGCAAATCTCTTGCAACTTTCTGTACTCTCGAAAATAGGCATGACGAAGAGGTTTGGTTTTATTTATTCTTATAAATTTAGCACGATCGGCTAATTTATAAGAAGGGGTTACACGCGTAACTTCAGCTATAGTTTCACGATTATTATCGAGCATAACTCCGAAACTTTTTTGAGTCTTTATATACTCAATAGTATGCCGAATCAGCTGTATGAGTGGATTATCATAGGTAAACTCTCTAGTGGTATAGGCAATATTTCCCGTGAAAAGAATATTTTTCTTGAGATGATTTCCTACATCAATCACCCCCTTTACATGACTGTCGTTATGAGAAAATCTCTGGTATTCCTTATAAAAACCTTTTCGAAGAGCAGCTTGCAGATACTTTGGAAAGAGATAAACCAAGAGTTGATAGAGTTTATCTTCAGGAGATGGACCGACATCCAAACTAGTCAGATTGATATTGAGAATCTTTTGTAAAAGATAATGTAAAAAATGGTCGTTACTTTTATCAGAAAAACGAGAAGAAATCGTCAATCTTTCCTGATCACACCCCAGAAAACCAATCACATTACCTGTTTTAATTTCCTGATTAACTGTTTCAAAAATCTTTTGGTCCTTATCCAAATCAGGAGTATGAGTCAAATCATTTGGAAAAATAAAGATATTGTCCTCTTTAGAAAGATTATCCAGTGTTCTATCAAGAAGGGCTTGACTTAGTTTGGGATATTCTGCGACAAAGTCTTCCTCAGCAATTCTATGCTGATTATCAGTGATCCGCATTATTATCACCAGTACCTTGGGGTTCTGTTTGCCCATTATTTGTCAGATCAAATGCATTTTTCAATGTCTCCAGAGTTTCATCCTCTTCATAAGAACCCCGTAAGTAATCTTCCAAAAGCGGTTTGAGGTAATCAGACCAGAGTAATTCATAGTCAAAATCTACGTCCTTCAACTTAAGAAAATAACTTGGTCCGATATGATAATGACTGTTTAGCTCCTGAACGTTTTCGATAGCAACGTTCAAGTTTCTTAAACGTTTTTTCGCTTCTTCTGCTTCATCACCGAGAACATCGTCTAGCATACTAACTTGACTCTCGGCAGTAACTTCAACAAAACGGAAGCGACGACGCATAGCAAAATCAAAGGTATCTACCGAACGGTCAATATCATTCATTGTTCCTATAATGTAAACATTTTCAGGGATATAAAACTTTTCATCAGTTTCGTGTAGATTTGCATATTGGGTAGAAACACTTCCCTTTTCACCACGATAGCCAGGGTCAATAGAGAAAAAGAGTTCACCAAAAATCTTAGAAATCTCACCACGATTGATTTCATCGATGATGAAGACGAATTTCTTATCAGTATCAATTTCTGTTGGGGAAACATAGTCTTTCAAACCAAATCTCTTTCTCAATGTTTCTAGGACAGTTTTTCCACCACTTTTGTAGTATTCTTGCTTATTATAATTTTTATCTTTATATAACTCGTAAACATATTTGCGAGGTAGTGACCATCCTGGAACACCACTATCATAATTTACTGACAAATTTTGTCTACTATTAACAGATAAGTAAGATGTTTTTGTTATATATTCTTTTTCTTCAGCAACATTTATATATTCTAAGTAAGAATCCCAAGCCTCATCAAAATTATCTTGTCCTCCAATCAATTGGGCTTCTTTTGCTTTCTGACAAAAATCTTTAAAAATACCATCCTCTAGCTTAAACTCAATAGCTCCATCCCCATTCGATACCGGTCTCAGCCCCTCTACAAAGTCCGTATAATCATAAGATGGGTGAAACTGTACAAAGCCGATTTGGTCTTCGTTGCCATCCGTTAATTCTTTAGCAATTTCTTTAGCAAGATAAGTTTTTCCCGTGCCAGGAGCACCACGGAGGATAAGGTTTTTGGATTGTAGTAGAGTTTGACTCAATGGATGATAAACCTTATATTCTACAGACATTTTTTCTTCTTTCTTTTCTTTATCGTCTAAAAATTGTGTTGAATATTCAAATAAAATGCTTCCCAAAATTGAAGATTCTAGTTCAGGATAGGTTTTAGAAAATAGTTTACAAATCTCATGATTCTGACGATAGGGTCCTCCTTGATTACTTTGAGGAATCAACCTATTCCAACATTCATTCTGACTATTCATATTTACTCCTAAAAAAGAATTGTTTTCAGAATAAATACAAAGTAGTTTTGTCACCACAGCAGAACGACCAATAAATTCATTTGTGGACTTTTTCATATCAAATATAGGATTGTCAAAATCAAGTTTACTACCGATTTCAATAATCTGATACAGATCTTTTTTTAATTTATTAAAACGTTGCTCCAATTCAGATATAGGAATGATTTTATTAGCTTGATTTTTATAGCTTTGGGTATCCTCATTCCAATAAATACCAAATTTTGAAGAGCCTCCTCCTCCAATACCTAAAAATAAAGATTTGTATTTACCCCTCTCAATACTATAGCAAAAAGAATTACTTTTAGCACCTTTTCCAATAACATAATCATCAATAGACATGGTTAAAATTCTATCAAGTGGCCACTCTTTAAGAAATTCTTCACGTAATTGTTCATTGTAAATACTATATTTAGATGCATCTTCTCTTAATCTTATTTTATTTTCTTGGTACCAAGCATAAAAATCTTCTAAACTAACTTTTCTTTTCAGCATCAATCTTACTCCTTTTATAATAATGTTCGAATAAAAAACTAGATATTTCATATATAGAATATCATACCCTATGAAAAAATAAAAGAATTTCTAAACAAAAATCCCAGTGTTAGGAGCTTAAATATCTCATAACACTAGACTTCATTTTTATCTTAGTAATACTCACCCTGACGGTAGTCCCATGAGTTAAAGGTATCTGACAGGTGCATCATGATTTTATCAATATCAAGCCCTTTGCGGATCACAACTGGAGCTGGTGAAATTGAACGTGCTCCTCCTTGTTCTGGGATAAGTTTGCCGTCTTTATCGACCATAGAGACCATCACACCTTGCTCGTAGCGAGTTTCAATCGTTTTGTCAGGTTGGATGGATGCCACGTAGTCGTCTGCTTCGATGACAAGGTCCACTGCTCCTTCGATGCGTTCTCCAATACCTTCTACCTTACCACGGTTTCCTTTTCCAGATGGGTTTGCAGATGAGGCATAGACCATCTTACCTTCCTCCCAAAGTTTGGCAGCCAATTGTTCACCAGCTTTCCCGAACTTGATAACGAAACAACTAGTACCACGAACGTCGGTCATCAGTTCTTCACGGCCATCACCATAAGCTTTGAGTTTCTCAAAGGCCTCTGGTTTCCATGGAAGGATACAGCCAAGAAGAATATCTTCATCCCAATGTTTTTGGTAAAAGGCTTCAATTTCTGGGTTGAGCTGTGCTAAAGCACGAAGCTCGTCCATGCTACCGCAGAGAACAACACCTGGTTTGTTACGATTGCGTTCTTTAGCTTCAAACTTGCGTTCAAGTCCTGCCTTGTCACTAGTCATGATGATGTAACCAACTTTTGTAGGGCAAACGATACAACCGCCCTCACCTTTTAAAATATCATAGCCTTCTTGAGAAAGTGTTCCGTTCCATTGAATGTGTTTTGTCATAATTCTATTTCCTTTTCTAATTTTCTTCTAATCCTGCCAGTAGGCTGGTCGTTGTTTTTCATAAGCAGCAATCAAATCTTCATACTGCAAAGTAATACCGATATCATCCAAACCATTTAAGAGTTTGTGTTTCCATTCGCTATCGATTTCGAAAGTGAATTCTCCAACTGGTGAGATGATTTTTTGTTGTTCCAAGTCCACAGTTACCTGATCACTTGGTTGTAGCTGGGCTAGTTTCTCTCTAACTTCTCTAGGCTGAACAATAGGCAACATACCATTATTGAGTTCATTATTGTAATGAATATCTCCAAAAGATCCTGCAATTACAACTTTAAAACCATAGTCAGATAGAGCCCAAGCTGCGTGTTCCCTAGAAGAACCTGCGCCAAAGTTATCCCCTGAGATGAGAATAGTTGCTTTTCGATATTCAAGTCGGTTGAAGACAAAGTCTGGGTCCTCGGTGTACTTGTCATCCAGATAACGCCAAGCATACATGAGGTACTTACCAAAGCCTTTTTTATCAATTAACTTGAGAAACTGCTTGGGTAGGATTTGGTCGGTGTCGATGTTATCATTCATGAGAGGAACAGTCGTTCCCGTATAAACTGTAAATTTCTCCATATCCTCTCCTTACTGGGCTTCTGGCATTTGCCGAACATCTACGAATCGCCCTGCAATAGCTGCCGCGGCTGCCATGGCTGGACTGCAGAGATGTGTCTTAGCGCCAAATCCTTGTCTGTCCTCAAAGTTCCGATTGCTGGTTGAAGCGCAGTGAACACCATCAGGTACCTTATCAGGATTCATCCCTAGACACATGGAGCAACCTGGGTCTCTCCACTCAAAACCAGCATCTAGAAAGACTTTGTCCAAGCCCAACTTCTCAGCAGCTCGTTTTACAGGACGAGAGCCTGGAACCACGATAGCTGTTAGATTAGGAGCAATTTCTTCCCTTTAACAAATCGAGCAGCCAGTTGCAAGTCACTGAGACGAGCATTGGTACATGAACCGATAAAGATATAGCCTAGTTCAATATCTGCTGGCTTTTGACCAGGCTCCAAGTCCATGTAATTATAGGCTCGCTCATCATTCATATCCTTAATTTCTGGGAAGCTACTGTCAAAGTCAACCCCCATAGCAGGATTGGTGCCCCAGGTCACCATAGGAGCTAGGTCTGAGACATCCATCCGGATAACCTTATCGTAAACGGCATCATCATCACTGACAATTGTTTTCCAATCCGCTACAGCCTCTTCGAAGTCATCTGGAACACACTCGCGTCCCTTGAGATAGTCAAAGGTGATTTGATCCGGGTTCATGATTCCCATCTTGGATCCAAACTCGATGGACATATTGCAGATGGTCATTCGCTCTTCCATGCTCAGTGCATCAATAGCCTGTCCTCTATATTCCACCACGTAGCCTACACCACAAGCAACACCGTACTTGGCAATCAAGGCTAAAATAAAATCCTTGGAATAAACTCCTTTTTGAGGAACGCCAGTGAATTCTACCAACATTTTCTTGGGTTTAACTTGCCAGAGGGTCTGGGTAGCAAAAACATGCTCCACCTCACTGGTCCCAATTCCAAAGGCGATTGCTCCGAAAGCTCCGTGGGTTGCCGTATGGCTGTCTCCACAAACGATGAATTTTCCTGGTTGAGTCCGTCCTGTTTCTGGACCAACCATATGAACGATTCCTTGTTTCAGAACCGTGGGCCGCATGTTCAATCCCAAACTCCTCAACATTTTCCGCTAGCTTATCAATTTGCGCCTTGGAAATGACATCTCGAATATCGTAGATATTGACCGTCGGGACATTGTGGTCAAAGGTTCCAAATGTCAAGTCTGGTCGTCTCAATCTGCGACCTGCGTCTCGTAGTCCTTGAAATGCTTGCGGACTGGTCACTTCGTGGATATAGTGCTGGTCCACATACATGAGTTGGGGTTGTCCCTCTTCTCCTGTGATGACATGACAGTCCCATAATTTATCAAAAATCGATTTTCCTGCCATCCATTACCTCCAAATAAAATATAAGACTACTAGTGTGGTCACCATCCCAAGAAACCAAACTGTTTTAAAGTACCATTTTCTAGTCTTGTGGTGAAAAGTAATTCCTGCTAACCAAGCTCCAAAACCACCACAAGTAAAGGCTAAAATGAGTAAGATTTTCTCCGGGATGCGCCAAGCTCTTCTCCTTGCCTTGGATTTGTCAATGCCATAAATGATGAAAATCATGACATTCCAAATTAAGAGGACTAGAGTAATTTTTTCGTCTAACTTCATAACCTTGCAATAATCGCTTCTGTCATTTCCTTGGTCGAAGCCCGACCTCCTATATCTCTCGTTAAAATTCCCGCTGCCAGACTGGCTTCTACTGCACGTTCGATATGCTCTGCATCCTCATAACGTCCGAAACTATCTCTCAACATCATGGCCACTGATAAAATCATGGAAATAGGATTGGCAATTCCTTGACCTGCAATATCAGGCGCTGAACCATGAATGGGCTCATAGAGACTTGGGCCATTTTCAGAATGACTGGCTGATGGCATAACCCCAAGTGTGCCAGATAGAACGCTCGACTCATCCGAGAGAATATCTCCGAAAAGATTCTCCGACACGATGACATCAAACTTGGCAGGATTGGTAATCATAAGCATAGCAGCTGAGTCTACCAACTGGTGTTCCAAGGTAACATCTGGAAAATCCTTTGCGACTTCCTCAGCTACTTTGCGCCAAAGTTTTGATGTTGCCAACACGTTTTGCTTATCAATGCTAATAACGATTTTTCTTCTACTTCTTGCAATTTCAAAGGCTTTACGAATAATTCGCTCCACTTCCTCATAGCTGTAGTCGTTGATATCACGCGCTTTTCGCTCTTCAATAATATGATCCCCAAAGTAAATACCACCTGTCAACTCACGCACCACGACAAAGTCAACACCAGTAATTCGTTCTGGTTTGAGAGGTGATAAATGCTTGAGACTATCAAAGATTTTGACTGGGCGAATATTGGCATAGAGATTGAGTTCCTTACGGAGAGCCAGCAGGCCTTGTTCAGGCCGAACCACTGCCCCATCATACTGAGGACTGCCTATAGCCGCTAGAGAATGGCATCTGCTTCTCTACTTGCCTTGAGGGTTTCATCAGGTAAGGGATGCCCTGTAGCATCTATACCTGCACCTCCAAAAGGTCGCATATCAATCTCATAATCAAAGCCTGTTTTTTCAGCTAGAGCTTCCAGAACCTCTAAACCGGCCTCCATGATTTCTGGGCCGATTCCGTCCCCTGCTAAAGCAACTATTTTCTTTGTCATAGCATTCTCCTTTACACACTAGGCATATCGCGGTAAGAAACACTTCGTCCCATCTCACCAGCATTCTCTTTTTGAACAAAGGTATTAGCATTGATGTAGGCAATAGCTGAAGCCTTCAACACATCGAAATCAAGACCTGCTGCATTAAAGATGGTCTCTGTATCTCTGTTTTCAACAGTAACCAAAACCCGAGCCTGGGCATCGATTCCATCCGTCACAGCGTCAATAGTGTAGGATACCAAGCGAACGGATTGATTGAAGAATTTGTCGATAGCATTGAAGATAGCTTCAACAGAACCTTGCCCTGTCGCATTAAATTCGACTTTCTCACCTTCCATATTAGCTAGGCTAACGAGCGCTTCGATATCATTATCCGCATGAGTTTGCAGTTGTAAATCATCAAAGTGGAAGCCTTCTGGATTTTCAACCATGGTTCCAGCTACCAAAGCTCGAATATCTGCATCTGTGATTTCTTGTTTTTTGTCCGCTAACGCCTTGAACTTCGCAAAGAGTGGCTTGATGTCCTCTTCTGTAAATTCTAGGGCCAATTCTCTTAGTTTTTCTACAAAGGCATGGCGACCTGACAATTTTCCAAGAGGAAGACTATTACTCTTAACACCAACCAATTCAGGAGTGATGATCTCATAAGTGAGAGGATTTTTAAGGACTCCATCTTGGTGAATACCAGACTCGTGAGAGAAGGCATTGCCACCAACGACGGCCTTATTTTTAGGAACTGGAATACCAGAGAATCGAGAAACCATTTCAGAAGTATTGATGGTTTCATTTAGGACAATACTGGTTTCTGCTTGGTAGTAATCTTGGCGAATATTGAGAGCAACTGCAATTTCTTCCAAAGCAGCATTACCAGCTCGCTCACCAATACCGTTGATAGTTCCTTCGACACGGCCCGCCCCATTCTTAACAGCAGCAAGGCTATTAGCCACTGCCATCCCGAGGTCATCGTGACAGTGAGGCGAATAGATAATCTGACGATCTGTCTTGACATTCTCAATCAAGTGTTTGAAGATAGCTCCGTATTCCTCTGGTGTGGTAAATCCTACCGTATCAGGGATATTGATATAAGACGCCCCTGCATCCACCGCTGTTTGAACGACTTGTAAGAGGAAATCCAACTCTGTTCTGGTAGCATCTTCTGGAGAGAACTCGACAACCTCAAACTTAGAACGAGCATAGGAAACATGCTCACTAATTGCTTCCAAAATCTCTTCCTTGCTCTTATTGAGCTTATACTTACGATGAATCGGACTGGTAGCAATAAAAACGTGAACTTGTGGATACTTGGCGTCCTTGAGGGCCTCATAACAAGCATCAATATCAGACTTGACCGAACGGGCCAAACCAGTCACCGCCGTTTTCTTCAAGACCTTAGCAATCTCCTGAACTGCTGTGAATGAATCAGGACTCGCTGCTGGAAAACCAGCTTCAATTGCTGAAATGCCCCATTTCTCCAGCTGTCTTGCAATGGCTATTTTTTCCTTGATTGAAAAATTAACACCAGGTGTCTGTTCTCCATCCCGAAGGCTGGTATCTAGAAATTCAACTGTTCTCATAAGATTTCCCCTTTTCCAAATATGGTTTAAAAAAACATCTCGCTTAGAAATCCAAGCGAGATGTTGATTTACTCCCGCTTGGTAAGCCAAACAGGACTAATGCTTTTTGCACTAGCCCGAGTACCTCAACAACAAAGCAAATTGATTAAACTTAGCTGTTTTCATGTTTGACTTTCTCCTTCGTTTGATATCTTGTTTAGTATTTTAGCATAGGCAAAAGTACTTGTCAAGAAAAAATCCAATATTTTCTGAAAATTTCTTCAGTAGAGAATATTTTGCTAATTGAAAGTTCTTGAAAAATCTTGAAATATTTTATTTTTTAGAGGTTAAGTTCCAACTTATTTCTATCAATTTCAGTACTTCTTCATCTGATAAAGTATCATCAAGCGCCACACTAATCCAGTAGCGTTTGTTCATATGAAAGGCTGGATAAATGCCCTTTTTTGAAAGTAAGTCAGCTACTTGGTCATGTTTGAGGTTGACTGCTTCCACCTGTCCTTCTCTGCACTTTTCCAGCTTATCCCAAGAGATTTTCATCAAGACGGCATACCACTTTTGATTGCCTTCATGTCTTAACACTGCCGTATCAGGCGATTTTTCCCACAGATATTCTAACTGATTACCATATTTTTCCTGAACCTGAGTCACGATTCGTTTAGTCTGAGGGCAGATAAAATCCTGCACATCAAAACAAGCCCTCCGAATTTGGTAAAGAATCTCCATACAGGCCTCACGAACACTTCCAACAAAACTTCCTCTCATACTTTCCATATGAACTTGTGGATAGAGGTCACCAGTCTCCTGGTCAAAGACTTGAAAACTCACATTATCAACAGTGATGGACACAGTCATGATAAAGTCACTCTGTAAAATCTGGCAACTATAGATCCAGACTCCACTATTTTCTACAAAACCAAAAGCACGAGCATTTTCTTGATTAAACTGATAGGATTTAAAAATTTCAAACATAAGTGAAAACTGCTACCCTAAGCAGCAGTTCCTTTCTATTTTTTAAAAGACAACCTTGGTTCCGTGCAATTGTGTCACGCCAAGCTGGTCGATAAAGGTTTGACGGTTGTCAAGGTCAATCCCCCCACCAGGTAGAATTTCAATTTTACCTTTAGCGTGCTCCAAAATTCTGTGATAGTGAGCAAAACGTTTTTCTAAGGAGTCACCAGACACACCAGCACGAGTTAAGATACGAGTTACTCCAACTTGGCTGAGCCAGTCAATAGCTTCTAACTGGTCTTCTTCGCTCAATTCATCAAAGGCCATATGGAAGACAATTTCCATTCCTTTTGATGCAGCAATTAACTTTCAAGATTAGGTTTATCCAACTTCTTATCAGCAGTTAAAACCCCAAATACAACTCCTTGACTTCCAGCCTGAGCTGTCAACCGAATGTCTTCTAACATGATATCAATTTCTAGGTCATTATAGACAAAGTCGCCACCACGTGGACGAATCATGGTCATGATGGTCGTATCGTAGTTAGCTGCCAATTCAACCGCTGCCTTGGTCACTCCATAGCTGGGAGTTGTCCCACCAACTGCTAGATTGTCACAAAGTTCGATTCGACGAGCTCCAGCCTCCATCGCTTTTTCAAGCAAGGTCACATTTTCAGCACAAAATTCGTAAATCATTTGATTCTCCTTGATTATTACTTTGAATTTATTATATCATATTATTGTAAATATACTTTTATTTATATCAAGGAAAATAGTTACTATTTTTTATTCTTTGTCCGGAATGACCTTGAAGAGATAATAAGTGATAAAGATGGTCAAGGCTCCTAGACCAATTTTGACAGGTAAGAGAGGAGCAAAATAAATGGAAATTCCCATCAAAATGTAGATAGATACGATGATTTTTTTCTTTCGTTCACGCGCAATAGACTTAGTCTCGCGAAAATCAGCTACATATGCTTGATAGAGTTTGGTATGATAAAGCCAGTCTTCGAAACGCTTGGAACTTCTGGAGAAACAAGCAATAGACAACAAAAGAAAAGGCGTTGTAGGCAACAAGGGTAAAACTACCCCAACAATAGCCAAGGCCAGTGATAAGAAACCAATTATTAGATAAATAAGACGCATAACTACTCCTAATTAAAATAATCTTCTTCTAGTTTCGCATAAAATGCTGAATTTTGTCAAGTTCTAACCAAAAAGAGCCTGAAATTTACTTTCGGGCTCATCCTCTTATTTAATCTTTTCTTCTTCGTAGTCACCCTTGCTACAAACAACCTGCTTGCCACCACCACGGACTTTTTCTCCATGAGGAAGTTGCCACATTTTGGACAGTCACGACCAACAGGCTTGTCCCAAGAGGTAAACTCACAGTCTGGATAACGATTGCAACCATAAAAGAGGCGATTACGTTTGGTTTTACGCTCAATGATTTGTCCCTGATGACAACTTGGACACTCAACACCAATCTCTTTCACGATTGCTTGGGTATGACGGCAATCTGGGAAATTGCTACAAGCGTAGAACTTACCAAATCGACCAAGTTTAATGACCATTGGACTGCCACACACTTCACAATCAAATCCAGCTGGTTCATCCTTGATCTGGATTTTCTCCATTTCTTCTTCAGCCTTGGCAACCTCTTTAGAGGAAGGGTTTGTAAAAGGCATCAATGACACGTTGCCACTGCTCTTTTCCGACTTCGACATCATCCAGCTTGCCTTCCATTTCAGCTGTGAAGGTCACGTTTACGATATCTGGGAAATAGTCAACGATGAGCTTATTAACAATTTCTCCCAACTCTGTTGGTTCAAACGTTTGGCTACAAGGCGAACATAATAACGTTTCTGAATGGTTTCAATGGTTGGTGCGTAAGTTGACGGACGTCCAACCCCATTTTCTTCCAAGGTCTTGATAAGGGTCGCTTCAGAATAACGAGCAGGCGGTTGAGTAAAATGTTGCTCTGGTTTGCTATTAACCTGCTTAACCACATCTCCAACAGCCATATCTGGTAACATTTTATTCTTGTCAGAATCATTATAAATGGCAAGATAACCATCAAACTTAACCTGACTACCATTGGCAGCAAATTGAACCCCATTTTGAGACAATTTAACAGCCATGGTATCAAAGACAGCAGCTGTCATCTGGCTCGCCACAAAACGATTCCAGATAAGGGTATAAAGCTTGAGCTGATCCTTATCCAGATACTTAGCGATGCTTTCAGGTGTATTAAAGACGCTAGACGGACGAATAGCCTCGTGGGCATCCTGAGCTCCAGAAGCATTTTTAACCTTGCTACCATGCTTAGAATACTTGCTACCAAAACGGTCCGTAATGAAACTTGCTGCTTCATTTTGCGCCACTGGACTGATACGAGTCGAATCGGTACGCATATAGGTAATTAAACCTTGCACACCAGAACCAATATTAATCCCTTCATAAAGCTGTTGGGCAACCATCATGGTCTTTCGAGTACGGAAATTGATTTTATTGGCAGCATCCATCTGCATAGATGAAGTGGTATAGGGTAATGGAGCATTGCGTTTGCGCTCTTTCTTATCTACCTGATCCACTGAAAAATCTTTGCTAGTCAGACGAGATAAGACTTCCTTGACCTCATCATTGCTAGTCAGTTTCAGCTTTTTACCATCCACTCCATAGAAGGAAGCTTGAAATTGCTTGGTTCCCTTTTTAAAGACACCATCAATTGTCCAATATTCTTCTGGTTGGAAGGCATTAATTTCATTCTCACGGTCAATGATTAACTTAAGCGCAATAGACTGAACGCGACCTGCTGACAAGCCCTTCTTGACCTTTTTCCACAAAATAGGCGAAATCGAATAGCCTACCAAGCGGTCCAAGATACGACGAGCCTGTTGGGCATCGACCAAGTCCATATCAATCTTACGCGGTTCTTTAAAAGCATTTTTAACAGCATCTTTGGTGATTTCATTGAAGACCACACGGTTGGCATCATTTTCATCCAAGTTGAGAATGTGAGCCAAATGCCAAGAAATCGCTTCTCCTTCACGGTCCGGGTCACTCGCCAGAAAGACTTTATTAGCTTTTTTGGCTTCTTTTTTCAAGTCATTGATAAGAGGACCTTTTCCTCGGATATTGATATATTGCGGTTCATAATTATTTTCAATATCGACGGACATACTGGATTTCTTCAAATCACGGATATGCCCGACACTGGCTAAAACCTTGTAGTTTCTGCCTAGATATTTTTCAATCGTCTTGGCCTTAGCAGGCGACTCCACGATTACTAGATTTTTTTTAACTGTTGATTTTTTCTTTTTTGTTGCCGTAGCCACAGTATCACACCTTTTCAAAGTAATAAACTTTATAAAGTGTAAACCATTTTGCCATAACTGTCAAGACTTAGCTCCTATATATAGAAGAAAAGTTTGTCTAGTAAGCGAACTTTCGTCTTAAAATTCAAATTCCGCAAGAACATCTTGCCCGCTTGTGACCAATTTTGCCCCTTCTTGAATCAAATGATGGCAACCGTCTGATAGTCCATCTAAAATGCTACCAGGAATAGCAAAGACATCGCGCCCTTCCTCCATTGCTCGCTCACAGGTAATGAGACTACCTGAGCGCATCTTAGCCTCTGCTACGATCACACCACGACAAAGTCCAGCAATGATGCGATTACGGGCAGGAAAATGAAATTTCAGAGGTTGTTCGCCAGGTCCGTACTCACTGAGAACCAGATGATCATTGCCGATGTAGTCTTGCAAGCGTTTATTGGCTTTAGGATAAAACACATCCAGTCCTGTTCCAATCACTGCAATGGTTTTTCCGCCATTCTGAAGAGCTGCCATATGAGCTGCTGTGTCAATGCCCTTGGCTAATCCACTGACGATAACCAGTTCATTTTCCAAGCCTTGAATGACTTTTTCAACTGACTTAGCTCCCTGTTTGCTACAAGCACGACTTCCTACGACTGCTACCTTCGGGAATTTCAAGAGGTCAAGATTTCCCTTGTAAAATTAAAAAGTGCAGGCGCATCATATATTTCACTCAAATCCCAAGGATAACAGTCATCTAAAAATAGAAAAAAAGATGGAAATTTTTTTGAAATTCTTTCTCCAAATGCGAATCATCTATCTGAAAATAACGTTCCATAAAAAAACAGCTGGATTTCGGCAACCTGATATATCTGCAATATCACCTAACAACAGTTCTTGATCAACATTTTCACCGTATTCTAGGACATTCAAAAATCTGTTGATTGGTCAAACCTGATTTTTTTAACTTATAGATTTCATAGTTTGAGATTTTCATAAATAACTCCATTTCTTTTTCTACTCATCTATTTATTCGTAAAACAAATAAAAAAAGAAGACCATTTGATCTTCTTTTATTTATCTTTGTTATTTGACATTTAAAGTCTATCAACAATAAAATGTTTTTTTCTTTATACTTCTACTCTTCATCCATACTCAAGACGCTAAGGAAGGCTTCTTGTGGAACTTCTACTGATCCGATAGCTTTCATGCGTTTCTTACCAGCTTTTTGTGTTTTTTTCAAGGAGTTTGCGTTTACGAGAAACGTCACCACCGTAACACTTAGCAAGTACGTTCTTACGAAGGGCCTTGATATCCGTACGAGCCACAATCTTGTGTCCAATAGCTGCTTGAATTGGTACCTCGAATTGTTGACGAGGGATGATTTTCTAAGTTTATCAACGATGAGTTTTCCACGTTCGTAGGCAAAATCCTTATGAACGATAAAGCTAAGGGCATCCACCTTGTCTCCATTGAGAAGGATATCCATTTTGACCAGCTTAGATGGACGGTACTCTGATAATTCGTAGTCAAAGCTTGCATAACCACGTGTCGAAGACTTAAGCTTATCAAAGAAGTCAAAGACGATTTCAGCCAGTGGAATTTGATAGATAACATTGACACGATTATCATCAATATAGTCCATAGTCACAAAGTCCCCACGCTTGCGCTGAGCTAATTCCATCACCGCTCCAACGAACTCTTGCGGTACCATGATTTGCGCTTTAACATAAGGCTCTTCAATGGTCGCAATCTTAGTTGGGTCTGGGAACTCAGATGGGTTAGACACATCCATAGACTCGCCGTCGGTCAAGTTGACCTTATAAATAACAGACGGAGCTGTCATGATGAGGTCGATGTTGAACTCACGTTCCAAACGTTCCTGGATAACATCCATATGAAGAAGTCCAAGGAAACCACAACGGAAACCAAATCCAAGTGCCTGAGATGTTTCTGGTTCAAACTGAAGACTAGCATCATTCAGTTGCAATTTTTCAAGTGCTTCACGTAGGTCATTGTACTTGTTTGATTCAATTGGATATAGACCCGCAAAGACCATAGGATTCATCTGCTTGTAACCATGTAATGGCTCTGCAGCAGGATTAGTTGCCAAGGTAACGGTATCACCCACACGAGTGTCCTGAACTGTCTTGATAGAAGCTGCAATATATCCAACGTCACCAGTCGCAAGGAAATCACGACCAACTGCTTTTGGTGTAAATATACCGACTTCGGTCACATCAAAGGTCTTGCCATTGCTCATAAGCTGAATCTTATCGCCAGGTTTGACCACCCCATCCATGACACGCACTTGAAGAATAACCCCACGGTAAGCATCGTAAACCGAGTCGAAAATCAAGGCCTTAAGTGGCGCCGTCACATCACCCGTTGGTGCTGGTACTTTTTCTACAATTTGCTCTAGAATTTCTTCGATACCAATACCAGCCTTGGCAGAAGCCAAAACTGCTTCACTGGCGTCCAAACCAATGACATCTTCAATCTCAGTACGCACGCGCTCTGGATCCGCTGCTGGCAGGTCAATTTTGTTAATGACTGGCATGATTTCCAAATCATTGTCCAAGGCCAGATAAACATTGGCAAGGGTTTGAGCCTCAATCCCTTGAGCGGCATCAACCACCAAATCGCTCCCTCACAGGCAGCTAGCGAACGCGAAACTTCATAGGTAAAGTCAACGTGCCCCGGCGTGTCAATCAAGTGGAAAATATAAGTCTCGCCATCTTTTGCCGTGTAATTCAGCTCGATGGCATTCAACTTAATGGTAATCCCACGTTCCCGCTCTAAATCCATGCTATCCAAAAGCTGGGCCTGCATTTCACGACTTGAAACCGTCTCTGTTTTTTCCAAAATGCGGTCTGCTAGAGTTGATTTCCCATGGTCAATATGGGCGATAATAGAGAAGTTACGGATCTTCTCCTGTCGTTTTTTCAATTCTTCTAAGTTCATGATTCTCTTCCTTTCAGGGTATCTATTTATTATAAATTGTTTTTGACATTTTGACAAGACCATACCCTGCTAGGAGTACTAATCTTCAGCGACAAAGCCGTCATTCTCGATAAAGTGATGTTCTGTCATCCCTTGGTCTGTAAAGACGATTCCATGAAGGACACCACCATAAACAGCTCCTCCATCCATTCCAATCTTGCCATCTTCTGTAGTCCAAAGCTCAGCTGTACCACGCTCTTGCTTTAACAAACCATAAACAGGTGTGTGACCAAAGACAATGATTTTTCCAGTATGATTTTCTGCTTCATGGAATGGTTTTCTGAGCCAGACTTTCTTGTAATCTGTGGTTTCATGCCAGTCATCCAAAGTCAAATCAATACCTGCATGAACAAATATGTACTTGTCTGTCTCTACTACAAAAGGCATTTGACGAATGAATTCGACCAAGTCTGCCGCTTCAGTGGCAACACGCTTGGCATCCTCAATCCCGTCAACTGGTGCTTCCAAGGGACGACCTAGGATAGAGTTAATGGTAGTATCTCCTCCATTGCGACGATAGTGATCATAGCTTTCTTCAGGATCATCAAGCCAAGTCAGAAACATATACTCGTGGTTTCCTGATAAACAAATAGCCCCTTGATTGTCCACTAAGTCCTTAACCATTTCAAGAACACGGCGACTATCCTCACCACGGTCAATCAAATCCCCTAGAAAAAGCAACTGAGTCTGACCATCCCAGGTTTGAGAAGGTCTTCTAGCATCCCAGCTTTTCCGTGAACATCTCCAATTACATAATAGTCTGTCATCTTATTTCTCCCTGTTTCTCAACAATTCTCTGGCTTGCGTCAGGGCTGCTTCTGTCACATCATCACCTGCCAGCATCTTGGCAACTTCTTCCACTCGCTCTTCAACAGTCAAAAGACGAACAGTCGAAACTGTTGAATGATCATTGCTAATCTTCTCAATAAAGAATTGATAATCCGCAATCGCAATCACTTGTGGCAAATGGGAAATAGCCAGAACCTGACCATGCTGACCAATTTTATGAATCTTCTGTGCAATAGCTTGGGCAACACGACCTGAAACTCCCGTATCCACTTCATCAAAGACAATACTTGTCTTACCCTCTTTACGTGAAAAGGCAGACTTAATGGCTAGCATGAGACGGGATAATTCCCCACCAGATGCAACCTTGACCAAGGGTTTAAAATCTTCGCCAGGGTTGGTTGAAATGTAAAACTCGACCATTTCATTGCCTTCACGACTGAATTTGCCCTTGCTAAAACGAACCTGAAACTGAGCTTTTTCCATATAAAGATCTTGCAGTTCCTGTTTAATCTCATCTTCAAGCTGCTGAGCCAAATCATGACGAGCAGATGCAAGCTGGCCTGCCAAATCGACAAGATTGACTTCCAATTTCTTGAGCTCAGCTTCCATGTCCTCAGACGAGAGGTTATTGCCTGTCAAGAGGTTGTATTCTTCCGTAATCTTAGCAAAATAAAGCAAGACATCGTCTACAGTCCCACCATACTTACGAGTAATGGTATGAAGGAGGTCCAAACGATTCTCGACCTGCATGAGACGATTACCATCAAAATCTAAATCCTCAATGATTGCTTCCAAACGTTTGCTAATATCTTCTAAGACATAGTAGGTCTCAGACAGAGAACTCGAAATTTCACGGTATTCAGGGTCATACTCTTCGACACTTTCCATGTTATTCATGGCTGAACGAACATTGGCTAGACTTGAAAAATCTTCATTGTCCAACATGCTGTAGGCATTGGTCAGCGTATCCGCAATATTTATGATTGAGAAGTTTATCACGCTCTTGATTGAGAGCCAGATCTTCTCCAGCCTGCAAGTTTGCTGCCTCAATCTCTGCCATTTGAAATTCCAACATTTCGATACGTGCCTTGTGTTCCTGTTGGTTTTTCTTGACTTCCAGAACCTGCTTACGCATTTTACGGTAGGCATCAAAACTCGTTTGATAGGTTCCTTTCAAGTCCCAAAAAGCTGCATCGCCAAATTCATCCAACATCTGGATGTGCAGTTGAGGACGCATTAACTCTTCTTGGTCATGTTGACCATGAATATCCACCAGATGTTGCCCAATAGCACGCAAAACAGACAGATTAACCATCTGGCCATTCACACGGCTGATACTACGACCATTTTGCAGAATTTCCCGACGGATGATAATTTCATCCCCCAATTCCAAACCTTGCTCATCAAAAATTTCCTGTAAAAGGCGACTATTCTCAACTGAGAAAAGCCCCTCAATCTCTGCCTTTGGCGCACCATGACGAATAACATCTGTCGTAGCACGAGCTCCCAACATCATATTCATGGCATCAATGATAATCGACTTCCCTGCACCCGTTTCACCAGTCAGGACAGTCATCCCCTTTTCAAAATTGAGAGAAATAGCCTCAATAATGGCAAAGTTTTTTATCGAAATTTCAAGTAACATATAGACCTACCAATTTTTTACTTGTTCAAAGATTTCCTCAGCTAGACTTTCACTTCTGGCAATGACTAAAATCGAGCTATCATCAGCTAAACAGCTAAAATCTTGTCCGTAAAAGTCTCAATTAACTGAGCTTTTACAAAGGCTGTATTTCCTGGAATGACTTGGAGATTGATCATCTTATCCATCAATTCAGCCGATTCGATATTGTCTTCAGCCAGTTGCAAACTTTTTACGATTGATTTTGGCAATTCATAGACATAGGTGTTGTCTCTCAAAGGAATTTTGACAATGCCTAGCTCTTTGATATCTCGGGATACCGTCGCTTGAGTAGCACTGATTCCTGCCTCTTTCAAGTGTTCTACAATTTCTTCTTGCGTGCCGATTTGATAATCTGTCACAAATCGTCTAATTTTTTCAAGTCTCTCTTTTTTATTCATTTTTAAATTGACTATGCGCCCTCTCTACTACTTCTTCAATTTCAGCAAGAACACAATTGTTTGCTGACTCTTCTTTTTTCAAATATGCTAAAAATTCAATATTCCCATGTCCACCTTGGATGGGAGAAAAGTCCAAACCAAGGACTGAAAAACCTTCCTCTACTGCCATAGCTGTGACAGCTTCAAGGACATTCTGGTGAACCTTGGCATCACGAATGATTCCATTTTTCCCAATCTGCTCACGGCCTGCCTCAAACTGAGGCTTAATCAAAGCCACGACCTGGCCTTGATCAGCCAAGATACGGTGCAAGGCTGGAAGAATCAGACTGAGGGAAATGAAACTCACATCAATACTGGCAAAGCTCGGCTCCTTCTCGAAATCAGTCTTTTCAGCATAGCGGAAATTGAACTGCTCCATGCTGACAACTCGTGGGTCTTGGCGTAATTTCCAAGCCAATTGATTGGTACCAACATCAACTGCAAAGACTAACTCAGCACCATTTTGCAACATGACATCGGTAAAACCTCCAGTAGAAGCACCGATATCAATCGTTGTTGCCCCTTCCACTGACAATTCAAATACCTGCAAGGCCTTTTCCAGTTTCAAACCACCACGACTGACATACTTGAGTTTCTCGCCCTTGAGTTTTAGCTCGGTGTCATCTGGAATTTTCTCTCCTGGTTTGTCAAACCGCTCTCCGTTAAGAACTGCCACGACTAGGCCAGCCATTACACCACGCTTGGCCTGCTCTCTCGTTTCAAACAAGCCCTGTTTATAAGCTAGTACATCCACTCTTTCCTTAGCCATTGATTCTCAAACTTTCTACTACTTTTACAATCGATTCTGTTTCAAAGTGAACCTGCTGGGTAATTTCTTCTAATTTTGCATTAGCTTGATCCAGAGTCTGGTTACAAAAGGCAATAGCCTCTTCTAAGCCCAACAAAGCTGGATAGGTTGATTTTTCAGCCTGCAGGTCCTTTTGTGGTGTCTTGCCGATTTCCTCAAAACTAGCTGTCACATCTAACACGTCATCTCGAACTTGAAAAGCAAGTCCAATCAATTCACCAACAGTTTTCAGCTTTACCTGCATTTCAGGTGCCAATTCGGCTATGATGGCAGCTGCTTGGAAGGGATAGGCTAGTAACTTTCCAGTCTTATTAGCATGAATAGTCTGGAGTTCTTCCAAAGACAAATGCTGGTGTTCGCCTTCCATGTCCAAACCTGCCCTGCCACCATGCCCAAACTTCCTGAAGCAAGAGATAAGTTGGCAATCAAGTCCACCTTGATCTGACTTGGCAAATCTGCCTGCGCTATCAAGGCATAAGGATCTAGGAACAAGGCATCTCCAGCCAAAATCGCCATAGCTTCACCGAATTTCTTGTGATTAGTCAATCGTCCCCGACGGTAATCATCATCATCCATAGCTGGAAGATCGTCATGAATCAAGCTCCCTGTATGAATCATTTCCAAGGCCGCAGCCACCTGCGCGTGAGCGGGTTTAATAGCAACCTGCAAGGCTTCCAGAACTTCTAACAAGAGAAAAGGCCGAATACGCTTGCCACCAGCATGAATAGAATAGAGAACAGACTCTCGCAAACTAGAGGCAAACTGCTGGTCTCCATAAAAGTCTTCCAAAGCCGACTCGACAAGAGCTAATTTTTCTTGCTTTTTCATTCAAAATCACTTTCTGTTCCGTCTTCTTGCATGACCTTGACCAATGTCTTTTCAGCCTTGTCCAGCGTCGCTTGGAGCTCTTTTGACAAGACCATCCCCTTTTGAAAGGCCGCAATCGCATCTTCCAGAGCAATTTCACCATTTTCCAAACTTTGGACAATGGTCTCCAGTTCTGCTAGATTTTCCTCAAATTTCTTTTGTTTTGACATCTTTAACCTCTAATTCTACTTGACCATCTCGCATCAAAAGCGTCACTTGGTCTTTTTTCTTCAAACTCTCAACCGAATCTACAACAGACTCTTCTTTTTTGACAATAGCATAACCACGCGCCACGATTCGACTGGTATCCAACATCAGCAAGGCTTCCGAAAGTCGCTTGACCTCAGCAACCTTGGCATCATAAACCAACGCCATTTGGCTACGTAAGAGCTTGTCCAACTGGCCTAGACGGTCTTGATAACGTTGGATTTGGTGACAGGTGATAATTGGACTAGTCTATGCATCCTTGCTTGGACGACTTGTTGGTTATCAGAAATCCGTGTTCGCAAACTTTGTTTTAATCGTAGTTGCAGTTGGTCCAAGCGTTGCAAATAACCGTCATACAAGCGCTCTGGCTGTCTAAAGATAACAGACTGACTACATTTTTTTAGAGCTTCCTGTTTCCTAGATAGGACATTTCGGACTGCTGTTGCCATCCGCTTTTCCTGATTTTGCAAATGAGCTAATACATCCAACTTGGTCACAGGTGTGGCCAGTTCAGCCGCTGCTGTTGGTGTCGCAGCTCGTCTATCTGCCACAAAATCTGCCAAGGTCACATCCGTCTCATGTCCCACACTAGAGATAACTGGCAAACGAGATTCAAAAATCGCTCGTACCACAATTTCTTCGTTAAAGGCCCAGAGATCCTCTATGGAACCTCCACCACGACCAATAATCAACAAATCCAAATCGTCCCGTTGATTAGCACGCGCAATATTACAAGCAATTTCCTCCGCAGAACCCTCACCTTGTACCTTGGTCGGATAGAGAAGGATATCAACACCTGGAAATCGCCTGCTGACAGTCGTGATAATATCTCGAATAACGGCTCCACTGCGACTGGTTACTACACCAATTCTCTTAGAAAATTGGGGAAGAGGTTGCTTGAAGCGTTCTTGAAATAGGCCTTCTTCTGTCAATTTTTTCTTGAGTTGTTCAAACTGAATCGCAAGTGCACCAACTCCATCAGGCTCTGCCTTTTCAATGATGATGGAGTAGCTACCACTTGGCTCATAAACCTGAACGCGCCCAATCACATTGATTTTCATCCCTTCTTCAAGGTCGAAACCTAATTTCTGATAAATCCCAGACCAGATGGTCGCTTGAATAACTGCATGGTCATCCTTTAGGGAGAAATATTGGTGAGTAGGTCGTTTACGAAAGTTGGAAACTTGACCAGTTAAATAGACCCGTTCCAAATAAGGGTCTTTATCGAATTTCATTTTCAGATACTTGGTCAAAGTTGTTACCGATAAATACTTTTCCATCTCCACCTACTATTCATTTTCTTGCTCTTTCATGGGTATTATTATACCAAAAATATGCCTAAAAATCTCCATTTATGTACCATTATGAGGGAAAAATAGAAAAAGGAGGCAAGGCCTCCACATCTGATTATTTGCTGTTTCTAGCTTCTTCCAAAATCTTTTCAATCTTGGTCGTCAACAGATCGATAGCGACAGTATTGCTGACTCCCTCAGGAATGACGATATCAGCATAACGCTTAGTTGGCTCGATAAACTGGTGGTACATTGGTTTAACCACACCTAAGTACTGGTCAATAACGCTATCAAGGCTACGGCCACGCTCTTCCATATCACGCTTGATACGACGAATAATGCGCACATCATCGTCTGTATCCACAAAAATCTTGATATCCATCAAATCGCGCAGACGCTTGTCCTCCAAGACCAAAATCCCCTCAACGATAAAGACATCTTGAGGCTCTTGACGATAGGTCTTGTTGCTTCGTGTATGCTCTGTATAGTCGTAGGTCGGGATGTCCACCGGACGCCCTGCCAACAATTCCTTAATCTGCTCGATCATCAAGTCTGTATCAAAGGCAAAAGGATGGTCGTAGTTGGTTTTGACACGCTCTTCAAAGGTCAAATGAGACTGATCCTTGTAGTATGAATCATGCTCAATCATGGAAATCTTTTCATCAGGGAAATGCGATAAAATGGCCCTTGAAACACTGGTCTTACCTCCACCAGAACCACCTGTCACTCCGATAATGATTGGTCTATTTTGCATGCTATCCTCCGTTTTTTTATCCGTCGTCTATTCTATCACATTTTTTGCAAAATTTATAGTCTGATTTGGATAGTCTAGGGGAAACAACACTCCCTACACCTCAGTTAGACTAGCTAAAAACCTTCCTTGGCTTGTAGAGATTGTCCCGTTTTTTTCTAGAATGGCTAGCAATTTATCATCTTCAAAGGCAGCTACTTCTTGGTCTGTTTGTTCGAGTTCTATAAAACGACCAAAGCGCACTTCTGTAGCCTGTTCTGGACTTAGGAAAAACTTTGACAAGGTCCCCTGTCCCAATCTCTAGAGGATGGAGAAAGTCCAATTGACCAGCCTCTACTTTTTCAGCAATTTCTTCCAAGGTAAGAGCATCTTCTAGTTGCAAACCAGCTGCACTAGTTCGAGTCAGATGTGACATATGAGCCGCATAACCAAGCTTCTCTCCCAAATCAACTGACAAGGTACGGATGTAAGTCCCTTTACTGCATTTTACACGAAAAGTAAAGCGTGCAAGATGACCCTCATAAGAAATTGGACTTGTTCGTTCAAATTGATAAATAGTCACCTGACGTTCTGGGCGCTCTACTTCCTGTCCAGCACGCGCATACTCATAGAGCTTGCGACCATTGACCTTGACTGCCGAATACATAGGCGGAATCTGAATAATAGGTCCTGTCAGACTGGCAATTGCTTCATCAACAAGCTTTTCATCCAAGTGCGACAAAACAGGCGTCTCTGCAACCACTTCCCCACTAGCATCCTCTGTCGTCGTGGAATAGCCCAGAGTGATTTCCCCCCTCATAGACCTTGCCCTCGTCCTGCATAAACTCGACCATGCGTGTCGCCTTGCCAACTGCAATGGGCAAAACACCCACTACATCCGGATCCAAGGTCCCACCATGACCAATCTTCTTGTTTCCCAAAATCTTACGCAGTTTAAAAACCGCATCATGCGAGGTCATCCCCGCTTCTTTTTTTAAGTTGATAATACCGTTCATTTTTGCTTTCTAATTCCCTTTTCACTTTACATCAACATATTCTATCTTAGACAGATTTTAAAACTATATCAGCTCATTTTTCTAAATACTTCCTAGCTTCCTGAACATAAAAGAGTTCTGGATTTTCATGGGCGATACTTTCAAACAAACTACAGGCACGAGCTTCATCTCCTTTTAATTGGGCATTGAGAGCGCCATAATAAGAAAACATGATTCGAGCTAACTTACTTTCTGGTTCAGTAATGTCGAAGTAGTCGTTCGCTTCTTTATTGAACACAATATCTTTTATGGCTTGGGCTTGAGCAACAAGTGTAGCTTTCCCTCCTTTAAAATCTGGTGCCTTGGACAATTGTTCCTCAAAGAAAGCAATATCTTGCGCATCTTGAAGATGAATGGAAACTGTTAATAGTTCAAAGCTTGATATTAAACGCAGGGGTTCTGAATCTCTTCCAAATTTTTTTCAAATCATATTTGGACATATTTTCCTTGGCAGCTTGAAAATCTCCTTTTAAATAAGCCACTCGACCTTGGATAATTTGGTAATTCTCACGATATGTTGCCCTAAAGGGCTTAATAGATTTTTCTGATTGAACTCTTAACATGTCTACATAGAGCTTAAGATTAATAGAATCATGTAACACTAGAACAATAACTTTTCTAGATACAAATCTTAAATAAAATACAAAGCCGAGAACTAAAAAGACAATAACTAATAATATGAATCCCAATATTTCCAAATTGCTTTGAAATACTAAGCATACTGCCATCACATCCAAAACAAGTCCAATAATTGAGCAAATTAGAATAGTCCTATCAAGTTGTAGAAGAGTGTTTTCTGTCGCCCTACTAACTATTTTTTTAACTAATTTCATATATTACCCTCATTTCACTAATTCTAAATATTTCTTCGCTTCCTGAACATAGAAAAGCTCTGGATTTTCATGGGCTATGCTTTCAAACAAACTACGGGCACGAGCTTCATCTCCTTTTAGCTGGGCATTGAGAGCGCCGTAATAAGAAAACATGATTCGAGCTAATTTATTTTCTGGTTTGGTGGTGTCGAAGTAGTCTGTAACTTTTCCATTTAGTATTTTTGATACTGGTTCAATTAAATCCAACATTCTATTTTTATCAATTCTTTTAATTTTTTCCCAATCGTAAGATACTAAAATTTTAGAAATTTCATCTGTCTCCCTTAAATGAAGATATGATAATGATTCTATAAATACGATATTTAGTTCATAAATACCTTTTACATTCAATTTAGAACGTTTAACTCTTATTCGTTCAGCATATTGGATTGCCTCACTAAAATTCCCTTGATAGAAAGCACACCTAGCTAAACCCAGATTTAAGGCATTTAAATTCCCTGTTTTATTATCAGGCCGCCTTTCATAAGTTTCAGTTAAAAGAGAAATATATTTTATAAAATTCACTTGCTCGTATAAAATAACTTCTGCAACATGATTTACTAAAAAATGAGTTATTACAACGATAATAGTCAGTATTGTTAGAAATATGAGCAATAATGTAGTAACGACGGTTGATTTTACGAATAATAAACTAATTGCTGTTGCAATAATTGTCCAACGTAGATAAAATAAAATAAAAACCTCCAGTATGCTGCAGATTCGAACTGATGACCAATTCGAGATATTCTTAGAAATATTATCTAACATAAAAAACTCCTATAAAAAATTACAAACTAATTTATATAAACAAACTAGCTAAATGAGCTAGCAAAGTACCTCCAGATTTTAAGAAAAATTAATTCAATTTTATCAGCTGACCATGTTTTAATAATTTCTATAGTTCTTTTCATATAACACTCCTGTTTTTAAGATAATCTCACTCCCCCTTCAACGCTTCAAACTTTGCTTTCATAGTTGGATTTTTACGGGTCAATTTTTACTGAGGCGTCGTCTACCTTTTATTCTCTTTTTTACAAATTTTAATTAACTATAATTCTTTGTAATTCCTCAATCTCTGGGGGAGGACAATTGTTCTGTTTTTGAATATGTTGTAATACATTTCGTCTTTCATCTAAAGATAATAATGGGAGTATACTTTTGATGCCATCTAGATAGAAAATATCATTCTCTATCTTATCAGTCTCCACTAATTTCAGAAACATTTTTTTCAACAAATCAAAATTGTTAAGTTCTTCATGATTTAATTTATAATTCATTCCTCGTAAAGATAATTTCTGATTATAAGTTGTTACATAATCACTTAATTCCTCTATGAATAAAAGCAAATCTATTTTCTTTAAGATTTTCATTATATAATAAATAAAAAAATTGTCACCAGATAGTTCGCACTTGAGTCAGATTTGAATAATGCTCGCAACCATTCTTTAGAATATCTAAATTCATAGTCTTCTGTAAAAATGATATTTATCATTTGACTATAGTTATTCTTTGATATAGAAAACGAATCAATAGTTGGATCTACCCTCTCTAAAGCAACTAGATAAACTTTATAAAGAATTTGATTGTCCTCAATTTTTTTGTATAGAATATCCCTTACTACATCTGTGAAAACATCCGCAGCTTCGACAGTAATTGTAGAATGATAATACGCAAATCCTAAAAAGGTGTTGTAAGTTACATTGATTCTGTTTGGATTGTATTCATTTAATAAAATACCTTGAGCAAACTCCCTATAATCGGTATCAATTACTGAATTTATTATTTGAATAATTACATCTCTATAACCTGAATGATTTATAAATAATGATATTAAACATTGAAAATATGATCCCATTTCACTATTTATAAAATGAAGTATATCTAATTGTTTATTATCACCTTTTTGGTGTTGAGAGTTCATTCACATTGATACTAAGTAATTTTTTTCAAAAAAATATCTATATCTGTATTTTGTTGTTTTATATGATATTCAAAAAAATTTCCGATCGTTAGAATCAAAACTTTCTTTGTTAAATCTTTTTAAATATTTTTTTCTCTAACAATATTTCTCAAATTTTCTTCTATTTCAGGAGAACTGATAATTTTTACATATAATCTCTTATATTTTGGATATAAGTCATCTATATGATTTTTTTAATAAATCAGAAACCTTTTTAGATATTTCATTTGATTCTTTTTAAAAACAGTAATCAAGAAATTTTTCCGTTTCATTTATCGTCTTTTCTTCCAAAAAAATGAAGAACCTCTTTGTTTCATTTCGGCGTTGACTAATATCTCTAATACTCTAGATTCATCGTACTCTACAAGATTTTCTTGAGTTAAATATGAAAATTGTGAAACACAACCTTCTTCTAGTGAAGATATCCAATTTCTATAAGGTTCTTTTTGGTATTTCAATATTTTTTTCTCTAATAATACTTCTGTGTTCTTTGATAAAAGTGTTTAATTCCTCTCCAAAGTGAATATTTGAAAAAAATCAATTTTATCAATTAACCTCTTGATAAATTCTAAATCCAAATTAATTTCATTATCCAATTGAACAAGCAATTTTTTTGAATTAATATAGTACTTATTAAGTCTTCAGAATCACTTTCTAAAAAAACTCTTCCTCTTCAATAAATAATTTTTTTTGGACTTTAGAAGATCATAAAGAAATTTAACAACATCATACTCTTTTTAATTGATACTCTATAGAGTAGTAATTATAACTTGAAAAATTCTGGATTATTTAGTATGGAGATTAATTTATTAACACATTCGTAATTTAAGTTAACTTCTACTTCACTATCTTCCTCTATATATAAATCACGATTTTTGCTGTTCAAAAGTACTTACTAGCCAGTAACCCAAAAGAGTTTTTATCTTTATTAAAGTTAGAATTAACGATATATCCCTCTTTGGATATAATTTCTCTCAGTTCATTAAAGCTTATTATTATTTGTAAAACTAGAAATTTTATTATCTATCGCATAATTATAGACAAAGAATACATCATCTATAAAGTAATTTTTGAGAGCCCTCATAAATTATTTTATAAATCACATCCCACTCATTATCACTTAACTTTTCAATATTCTTAACAATAAACTTCCAAAAATGCAAGGACAAAAATTTTTTTAATTACTGTTAGAGTTTCACCCCGAAGCAGAGCATTTAACATTAGCTGATCTAATTGATTATTATCATTTTCAATAACCTTATCTAAAACAGAGCTTAGATACTTAAAATCATTAGAAATACTATCTAGATTTTTATTATACTCTTCTTGATTTATAGAAGGATTCAAAAGATTGTTCCACTGATTATAAAAATCATGTATGCCCAATTTTTCATTAATATCAGCAACTAATTTTTTTACAAAAAGAGGTAATTTCTCAAATTCATCTCCGTACCAAATAATCTGAGTATGGTTTTCTGAGCTAAAAAATCCTTCAACAACACCTCTATAATGTTCATCAGCTCTCTGATTACCTGTGTTCTCTGACTTCATCAAGGCATAGTTCTTACTATTTTTACAAAGTAAAGATAAAATTTCATCTTCTTCAAGACCTGCTCCAATAAATAAAACAGTAGGTTTTGTCTCTTTAAACCATGTTACTAGATTTTCAAAATTTTCCCTATTTTTTAAATAGGTTTTTGAATAATCTGCGGATGAACTTACAAAATACTTCACATCACAATCTGGTGTTCCATGGATATGTAGAACATCACCAAATTGTAGCTTCCCTTTCTTGTTCTTAGTAAATTCATTGAGATCATTAATAGTAACTACAGAATTTTTTAAACGTTTAATATGATTTTCAATTTCATAGTCGTAGTTAGAAGTAATAAATATTGCATTTAAACTCGCTAAAGATTCTACTGTTTGGTTAACTATTGAATATGGTAGCAGATTTTTAAAATATCCTTTTTCAAAATCTAGTCGTCGCTTTTCAAAATCTTCACCAAAAACTTTTTTTAATTCATAGTTTACTAGATCCACTTTACGTTTATTACTAATACTAGATTTGCTAATTAAATCAAAAACTACGTGATGTTCTCTTCCAAGCCTTTTTTCACCACTTACCGATAAAACTTGTCCTTGCCAATACTTAATAAGATGTTCAATATAATTGTTCCAATTAGGATAACCTTGAGCAATTGAAACCCCTGCGCCAATAAAAATTACTAAGTTTAACTTTTTTATAGCCTCGGTTACATCATCTATCAAATTTTCATAATTAAGATCATCTTCCATAACTTATTTCCTCACTCCCCCTTCAATGCTTCAAACTTCGCTTTCATAGTTGGGTTTTTCCGAGTCAATTTTTTGACGGAAACATCTTCCAGCTTGTTGTTAGCTAGACGGAGTTGGTTTTCAGATGTTGTCAGGAACTTCTTAACCTCTTCCATGCGCTTAATTGCCTTGTCGATTTCATCAATTGCCTTACCAAAGTTGGTCGAAGCTGAGTTGTAGTTCTTGGCAAAGGCTAGCTTAAAGGCATCCAAGTCCTCTTCAAAATGCGTAATGTCAATATTTTGCTCCCGAACCAAAGCCAATTCCTGCTTATATTTTAGGGAATTAAGCGCCGCATTACGCAAGAGCCCAATCAACTGGATAAAGAATTGAGGACGAACCACATACATCTTTTCATACTCGTGGCTGACATCAACAATCCCTGTGTTAAAGTAGTCGTTATCAGCCTCAAGCATAGTCACCAAAACTGCATACTCACAGTTCTTTTCACGACGGTCCTTGTCCAATTCCTTGTAAAAATCTGCATTCTTGTGCTTCTTCTCTGTTCCATCTGCTTCATTTTTCATCTCAAACATAATGGAAATGATTTCAACACCATTTTCATCACTCTCACGGAAGATAAAGTCCCCCTTAGACCCACGCGCAGAAACCTTGTTATCCTTTTCAAAGTAAGCATTTGGAAAGGCGAAACTACGGACCTTGTTAAACTCACTTTCCGCATACTGTTCCAGACTTTCCCCGATAGCTTTTGTAGATTGTTGAGCTTTGAAATTCTTGTAAAATTCGACTTGTTCACTGGCTGCTTTAAGCTGGGCTTCATAGTTTTGTTTAACAGAAGCAAGAGAAAGCTCGTTTTCTTTTTCTTGTAAAAGAAGCTGATTTTTGACCTGATCTCGTTCTTTTTCTAGGTCAGAAAGGGTCTTTGCAGTTGATTTTCATGCTCTAAACGCAAGGTAGCTAATTTGTTTTCCAAGGCCTGTACTTCCTTGTCCTTAGCCAATAAAGCCTGATGATTTGTCTGTTCAACCTCTTTCTTGGCCAATTCTTTTTCTGTATCAAAGTTTTGGATTTGATTCTGTAATTGCGCAATTTCTTGATCTTTTTGAGCTAGTTTAGTCTGTTGCTCATTCATAGCTTTTTGCTCAGCCAAGGCCAGTTCCTGCTTCATGCGATCGTGCAATTCCTTATCAAACTCTGTCGTTCTCACTTGGGACAGAAGTTCGGCATACTGACTCTCATTTACTGTAAAGACTTCCCCACAATTGGGACATTTGATTTCGTTCATAACGTTCCTCTTTCTAGACTTCTGTAACCATTATATCATGCCTGAGGAAAAATCAAAAACAGCGAGTCGAAACCCACTGTTTATCTTCTTTTTCTTTAAATTTTTTCCAAGGCCAAGCGCAAATCTTCAATCAAATCCTCTACATTTTCAAGACCGATTGACAAACGAATTTGGTTTGGTGTGACACCTGCTGCTTCTAGATCTTTTTCTGACAATTGACCGTGAGTAGTTGTAGCTGGATGGACAACAAGCGATTTAGCATCTGCAACGTTTGCTAGGTCAGAGAAGATTTCTAAATGATCAATTACCTTGCGGGCTTCTGCCTCCCCACCTTTGACATGGAAGGTAAAGATTGATCCCACACCTTTTGGCAAGTATTTCTCCGCCAAAGCATGGTAAGGACTATCAGCCAATTTTGGATAGTTGACTTTTTCTACCTTAGGATGATTTACAAGAAATCAACAATTTTCTCTGCATTTTGCACATGGCGTTCCACACGAAGTGAAAGGGTTTCAAGTCCTTGGAGTAACAAGAAGGCATTAAATGGCGACAAGGCTGCACCTGTATCACGAAGCAATTGAACACGGACAGCGATAATAAAGGCTGCTGCACCCACATCACGAGTATAGCTCAAATTGTGGTAGCTTGGGTCTTCCTCAACAAATTGAGGGAATTTCCCTGAAGCTGCCCAGTCAAAACGACCGCTATCGACAATCACTCCACCAATAGTCGTACCATGCCCACCAATAAACTTAGTCGCAGAGTGAATAGCAATATCTACACCGTGAGAGAAGACGTTAATCAAATATGGTGTGGCAAAAGTGTTGTCCGAAACGAGAGGAATCTGGTGTTTATGCGCAATCTCAGCCAATTTTTCCAAATCTGGAATGTTAATCAAAGGGTTACCCAAGGTTTCAATCAAAACAAGCTTGGTATTGTCATTGATAGCTGCTTCTACTTCCTCCAAATTATCCACATCGACAAAGGTTGTTGTAATCCCATAACGAGGAAGGGTTTCTTTCAAGAGATTGAAAGTTCCACCGTAAATAGTTGATGCTGCCACTACATGGTCACCTGCGTGAGCAAGCGCCAAAATCGTATAAGTCACTGCAGCCATACCTGATGCGGTTGCAAGAGCTCCAACACCACCTTCAAGGGCAGCAATTCTTTCTTCAAAGGCAGCTGTTGTAGGGTTGGTGATACGAGTATAAATGTTCCCTGGTTTTCTCAAGGCAAACAAATCGGCACCTTCCTGCGTGTCATCAAAAACAAAGGATGTTGTTTGATAAATCGGCACCGCACGAGACTTGGTAGCTGGATCCACAACTTGACCAGCATGTAGTTGCAAGGTTTCAAATTTAAAATCACGAGTCATAAGGCGACCTCCATATAGTTTCATCAAGGATATTGTAGCACCTTAAGGTATAGTTTACCAATATCAATTTTCTATATTTTGATATAAGAAATAGCTATTACCTTATTTTAAAAATGAGAAAAGGCACGAATCAATCGTGCTCATTTTCTTAATCTACATAAGTATCTTCATTTTTATTGAGGAAGGCATATGGAAGACCCATCAAAAGACCTCCACCAATCAAGTTTCCAATGAAGGTTACGCCCCAGTGGCGAAGCATATTCCCAACACCGAAGTTAGCAATTGAATCAGCAGCAACACTGAATTTTACAATCGCGAAAGAAGCAAAGTTCGCAGCAATGTGCTCGTTTGTTAAGAATACAAACATGTAAATCGCTGATAAAACGAGCCATAGTTTAGCACCACCATCTTTGACCAAAAACAAATGAAAGAATCGCAATATTTACGAAAATATTTGCCAAAATCGCCTCAAGCAAGACTAATTCATTTGAACGGCCTAACTTCATCTCAACAACCCCTGAGATGAAACTATCGTGAGTCAGATGTGCATAAGCTGCTGAGTGGGCAAAGCCCCAACCTGCTATCAAAGCCCCGATAAGGTTGAACAAGGTACAGTAAAGTAAAATCTCAGCTGTTTTTCTCCAAGAGATTTTTTTCAAGAAACTACCAGCAGTCAAGAACATCATGTTTGATGTTACCAACTCGGCATTCAAGAAAACAATGTAGGCCAATCCCCAAGCAAAGACAAATGGGAAGAGGAAGCGTCCACTACCTGGTGCAATTTTATTAATCAAGTCAGCCCCAACTGCACCTGCAGCTGTACTGAAAGTTAAGAATGCACCTGCGAACATAGAACGAATCGCATACTTAAATTTGCTTTGACTATAAAGACTTTCTTTCTTCTTGCAAGCAAATTCAATCTTTGAGATAAATTCTGAAGAAATCATGATAAACTCCTAAAACTTTTATTTGTGATAATTATAACATAAAAACAGATATAATGAAAAAGCCTTTCCTAATTGCATTTTTTTAATAAATTTATAAAACCAGTAATCGTTTACATTATTTTTAATAATAAGCTTTTTAGAAGTTTTTAGTTATCAGAATATTGAGGTTACATGGAATAACTTTTATTCTATTTAATATATTTTATTGTTACAATTTAAAAACGATTTTCTCTGCAAGCCTATTTTGTAAAAGAAAAAGAGAGAATCGTTCTGATTCTCCCTGATACACTGACTCTTCTTAATCAACATATGTATCTTCATTCTTATTTAGAAAGGCATACGGTAAACCAATCAGAAGACCTCCACCTATAAAGTTAGCAATAAAGGTTACACCCCAATGTCGAAGGATATTTGGAAGATCAAAGTGAGGTACTTGATCAGCAATCATGTTGAATTTCATAATACTAAAGGAAGCAAAATTGGCAGCGATGTGCTCATTGGACAAGAAGACAAACATGGAAATAGCTGATAAAATAATCCATAGTTTGGCAGCACCGTCTTTGACTAATATAGATGAAAGAATAGCAATATTTACAAATACATTGGCAAGAATTCCCTCAAGCAGGACTAAATCACTTGGACGCGCCAATTTCTTTGCTACAAGCTTAGGAAGGAAGCTATCATGGGTCAAATGCGAAAAGGCTGACGAGTTGGCAAAGGCCCATCCAGCTACTAAGGCACCAATGAGATTAAACAAAGTACAATAGAGTAAAATAATCATTGCCCTTTTCCAATCAATCTTTTTCAAAAATGCGCCTGCTGTTAAATACATCATATTGGAAGTTACCAATTCCGCATTTAGGAAGACAATATAAACCAGCCCCCAAGCAAAAACAAATGGGAAAAGGAAATACCCACTACTTGGAACAATACTATTAAGTAAATCTGCACCAATAGCACCAGCAGCTGTACTGAAGGTTAAAAAAGCACCTGCAAACATAGAACGAATCGCATACTTGAATTTACTTTGCTTGAAAAGACTTTCTTTCTTGTGGCAATAATAATCAATCTTCGAAATAAACTCTGAAGAACTCATAAACATCTCCTATTTTTTATACTTAGTATTATAGCATAAAATATTAAAATAGGTAATTGTTTTTGAAAAATGATAATATTTGTATTGATTTAGCATTACTTAGCACGATTACAAAGCAATGTAAAGAATCAGTAAAACTAAATGTTTACTGATTCTTTAACTATTAATAGCGCTGTTTATATGGTTGATTGAAAGCTGTTAGAATTTCTTCAGGGGTTTGTGAATAATCTTTTTCTTCTTTTAAGTCACCTTTAACGATAATCCGCTCTGTCGCATCATAGTCCACACAAGTCACAAGTGTGATTTCATCAACTCCACTACGGTCATCAATCTCATCGACACGATCTGGTGTCACATGCTTGACCTCATGAATGACATAAGTATAAACCTTATCCTTATCGGTTAGATAAATTTTCATTCCATTTTTAGCACGTGATAATGGAGAAAATAGCATCTGACTGGCATTTTCCGCCGTGAAGATGTGATGGCTCGCAAGTGAATAGTTTCCTTTCCCCATCACTTGGTCACGCTTCATCGTACCAGCTCCATAGAAGAGATTGACATTATCAAGACCTTTAAAAATAGGCAAGTTAATTTCTACTTCAGGAATAGCAATCCCACCAATAACTGGTAATTTTTGTGAATCCCATTGTGAGGATAAGACAGCTTCTGACGAAATGGCTTTTACTGAGTCAAAGTCAAAATTACCTTCTGTATCTTTATTTTCTTCCAATTTTTCTTTTGATACCTGGCTAACTTGATACTTGTTAGTATTCCAAACCATGAAGATATCACGAATTTTTGAATTAAAGATTAATGCCAGTGACAAGAGGATTAAGAATCCTGCCAAGACATTGATTAGTAAATTTTTACGATTTGTTTTCTTATTATTCTTTTTATGAGACATTATGCTTCACCTTCTATTTCGTTTTCTGTCCCAACTTCTTCTTTTTCTGACGCTTCTACCGTTGTAAAGGTCACAATTTTAGCATCCTGATCCAAGCGCATCACTTTAACTCCCATAGTTGAGCGCCCTGTTTGTGAAATATTGGCAACGTTGGTTCGAATCATGACACCTGTATCGGTGATAATCATCAAATCTTCATTACCTTTAACAGTCAAAAGACCTGATAGAGGACCATTTTTTTCAGCTACATTAGCCGTCTTCATTCCTTTACCACCACGACCTTTTGTTGGATATTCAGTCGCAACTGTGCGCTTACCATATCCTTTTTCTGTGATGATAAGAACCTCGTCCTGGTCTGTAATCACACTAGCACCAACTACTGTATCTCCTTCACGAAGATTGACACCTTTCACACCCGTAGCGATACGACTCATGCCTCGAACGGCTGATTGATTAAAGCGAACTGCATAACCAAGCTTGGTACCAATGATAATATCCGTATCTTCTTCCGTCAACAAGACATTAATCAACTCATCTTCATCTTTGAGGTTCAGTGCTTTAAGTCCATTTTGACGAATATTATTAAATTCCTTGACGCTGGTTCTCTTCACAATACCATGACGGGTTGTGAAGAAAAGATAAGCATCATCACTACGTTCAGACTCAACATTGATGATGGTTTGAATACTTTCGCCTTCATCCAATTTCAAAAGATTGACAATTGGCAATCCCTTAGCAGTACGGCCATATTCAGGAATTTCATAGCCTTTAAGGCGATAGACGCGCCCTTTATTTGTGAAGAAGAGCAGATGATCATGGGTGCTAGTTGACACTAACTCACGAACAAAATCATCATCCTTAACACCTGTTCCTTGAACACCACGACCTCCACGTTTTTGAGCAGTGAATTCTCCTTGGTCCAAACGTTTAATGTAACCCTTGTTAGACAGTGTAATTAAGACATCCGATTCTTCAATCAAATCCTCATCTTCGAGGCTTAAGACTTCACCGACCATCAATTCAGTACGACGTTGGTCGCCAAACTTACGCTTAACTTCGTCTAATTCATCTTTAATAATTTGAGAAACACGTTCCGGCTTAGCAAGAATATCCGCCAAGTCTGCAATCAAAGCGATTAAATCATCAAACTCAGACTGAATCTTGTCACGTTCCAAACCTGTCAAACGACGAAGACGCATATCAAGGATGGCCTGACTTTGACGTTCAGAAAGCTTAAACTTGCTCATCAACTCGGCTTGTGCTTCCGCATCCGTTTCACTAGCACGGATGATACGAATCACTTCGTCGATGTGGTCTAGCGCAATCAAGAGACCTTCTAAAATATGAGCACGCGCTTCTGCTTTTTCCTTATCAAAACGAGTACGACGAACAACCACTTCTTTTTGGTGCTCGATATAAGCATCCAAAATCTGACGAAGGGACAAAATCTTCGGCACGCCATTTTGGATAGCAAGCATATTGAAACCAAAGTTGGTTTGCATCTGGGTCATCTTGAAGAGGTTATTAAGAATAACATTGGCTGAGGCATCGCGTTTCACTTCGATAACAAATCGAACACCTTCACGGTTTGACTCATCACGTACTGCTGTGATGCCCTCAATGCGTTTTTCCTGAACCAGACGAACAATATGCTCGTGCACCTTGGTTTTATTGACCATGTAAGGAAATTCTGTTACAACGATGCGCTCACGCCCAGTCTTAGTTTCTTCGATTTCAGTACGAGAACGAAGAACTATAGAACCTTTACCTGTCTCATAAGCCTTATGGATACCTGATTTCCCCATTACAAGGGCGCCAGTTGGAAAATCTGGCCCAGGCAAAACTTCCATCAAGTCCTTAGTGGTCACTTCAGGATTGTCCATAACTAACTTCACTGCATCAATGGTTTCACCCAGGTTATGAGGTGGAATATTGGTTGCCATCCCAACCGCAATACCAGTAGCTCCATTGACTAAAAGATTTGGAAAGCGTGCTGGCAAGACCAAGGGTTCACGTTCATTGGCATCATAGTTATCAACGAAATCAACTGTATTTTTTTGTTAATATCACGAAGCATCTCCAGAGCAATCTTGCTCATACGTGCCTCAGTGTAACGCTGGGCGGCAGCACCATCACCATCCATGGAACCAAAGTTCCCATGACCATCTACAAGCATGTAACGGTAACTCCACCATTGAGCCATACGAACCATGGCTTCATAGATAGAGGAATCCCCGTGTGGGTGATATTTACCCATGACATCCCCTGTAATACGAGCAGATTTTTTATGAGGTTTATCTGGAGTAACACCCAATTCATTCATTCCGTAGAGAATCCGACGGTGAACAGGTTTCAAGCCATCTCGAACATCAGGAAGGGCCCGCGCTACGATAACACTCATGGCGTAGTCGATAAAGCTCGTCTTCATCTCCTTTGTCAGATTGACATTCACTAAATTTCTATCCTGCATTAATAAATGCCTCATTTCACTATTAGTATAAAATATATTATACCATAATGTCCGCCATATTTCAGGTATCTAAAACCACTAAAACGTTTACATCAAGAACTGCAAAGCATATCCGTGACAAAGCTTTTTAAAAGTGATAGAATTGAAATAACTGGGGAAATCCCTGAATAAAATTAAGGAGATGTTTAGAATAATGACTTCAACTAAACAACACAAAAAAGTTATCCTTGTCGGTGATGGTGCTGTAGGTTCTTCTTACGCTTTCGCCCTCGTTACACAAGGAATTGCACAAGAACTTGGTATCATTGAAATTCCACAATTGTTTGAAAGCAGTTGGTGATGCCGAAGACCTTAGCCACGCCCTTGCATTCACTTCACCTAAAAAAATCTACGCTGCTAAATACGAAGACTGTGCTGATGCTGACCTTGTTGTTATCACAGCTGGTGCTCCTCAAAAACCAGGTGAAACTCGTCTTGACCTTGTAGGTAAAAACCTTGCTATCAACAAATCAATCGTTGAGCAAGTTGTTGCTTCAGGTTTTGATGGTATCTTCCTTGTTGCAGCTAACCCAGTAGATGTCTTGACTTATTCAACTTGGAAATTCTCTGGATTCCCTAAAGAACGCGTTATCGGTTCAGGTACTTCACTTGACTCAGCTCGTTTCCGTCAAGCACTTGCTGAAAAAATCGGTGTTGACGCTCGTTCAGTCCATGCCTACATCATGGGTGAACACGGTGACTCTGAATTTGCTGTTTGGTCTCACGCTAACGTTGCCGGTGTTAAATTGGAGCAATGGTTGCAAGCTAACCGTGACTTAGATGAAGCTGACCTTGTTGAACTCTTCATCTCAGTTCGTGACGCTGCTTACTCAATCATCAACAAAAAAGGTGCTACTTACTACGGTATCGCCGTTGCCCTAGCTCGTATTACAAAAGCAATCCTCGACGACGAAAATGCAGTACTTCCGCTTTCTGTATTCCAAGAAGGTCAATACGGAGTTGAAAATGTCTTTATCGGTCAACCAGCTATCGTTGGTGCACACGGTATCGTTCGTCCAGTAAATATCCCATTGAACGACGCAGAAACTCAAAAAATGCAAGCATCTGCTAAAGAATTACAAGCTATTATTGACGAAGCTTGGAAAAAACCAGAATTCCAAACTGCTTCTAAAAACTAATTGTAACTAGGTTCTCATTTAATGAGAACCTTTTTCTTTTCCCCTAAAGACTGAAACACTATTTTCCAAAAGATTTCTTATCTCACATCGTTTGGATCGTGTTGGATACTCATATGCTAAAACAACGCCACAAATTTATACTCATATTACTAAACAAATGAAAATAATCGTTGCAGATGTTATGGAAAAGTATTAGTCTTTGCCCCAAAGCAAACAAAAAAGCCTATCAACCAAGCTAGAAAGCTTGATACAATAGGCTTTTTAAAGTGTCATTATTTAACAGCGTCTTTAAGAGCTTTACCAGCTTTGAATGCTGGAACTTTAGAAGCTGCAATTTTGATTTCTTTACCAGTTTGTGGGTTGCGACCTTTACGTGCAGCACGCTCACGAACTTCAAAGTTACCAAAACCGATCAATTGAACTTTTTCACCAGCTGCAAGGTACTCAGTTACTGCTGCGAATACAGCTTCAACTGCTGCTGCTGAATCTTTCTTAGTTAAATCTGTAGCTTCTGCTACTTTAGCGATCAAATCTTGTTTGTTTGCCATGTTAAAAAATCCTCCAAATAATTTCTAATTAACAAATATAATCATATCCTAAAAACGCCCGTAGGTCAAGTCAAAAACACTATTTTGAATGAATTTTCACTATTTTTTTAGGAAACATATCGTATTAAAATAGCCCATGCATTTTCTCCTGTATGAGTTTGAATAATAGAACCTGTTTCTAAAACTGATATCGGTTTTTCAACATATTTTTGCAATAAACTCTTCATTTCATTAGCCCACTCATTATTTCCTGCATAGGAAATCCCAATTTCAGCAACCGCTTTATGAGAAAGAGTTTCTACCAACTCGTCTAACCATTTTTTAAACGTTTTAGCACCGCGACCTTTAACAATAGGTTGCAATTCATGATCTTTCATCTGCATCACAACACGAATGTTCAAAAGGGAACTTAACAAACCTGTCACACGTCCGATACGTCCACCTTTCACTAAGTTTTCTAAAGTTGAAACCCCAATGTAAAGTTCTGTATCTTGTTTGATTTCTTCAACAGTAGCTATAATTGTTTCTAAATCTTTTCCTTCTTTAGCAAGTTTTGCTGCTTCAACAACCTGAAACTTCATAGCCTGATCAGTAAATGAGCTATCAATAACTGTCACATCCGCAGCAGATAAACTTGCACCTTGACGAGCAGCCTCAACGGTTCCAGACAAGGCATGAGACATATGTATTGCAAGAATTTGACTACCATCTTTTCCTAACTCTTCAAACCTCAGCAAATACTCCTACTGGAGGTTGACTCGTTTTAGGAAGATTCTTACTTTGTTGCATAAGATGAAGGAACTCACCTTCTTTCAAATCTGAGTCCGAATAAAGTACGCTATCAATCATAACCGATAGGGGAACAACTGTAATATTAAGTTCTTTAACAACTTCTGGTTCGATAGTAACAGAAGAATCTGTTACAATTTTTACTTTTGTCATATAATCAATCTTTCTATTATACTAGATAGGAATTAGATTTTTCACTCTTATTATATCAAAAAATTATTAAAAAATCATAAGGGATCCAATGAAAAAGTTTGAAATTTTGGTATAATCAATCTATAGAAAAGTGAGGGAAAATCATGCTTCGAAAAATACAGCCTATCATCACCATCATACTGGGTGCAGCTATTTATGCTTTTGGTCTTACCTATTTTGTTGTTCCCCATCATCTCTTCGAGGGAGGAGCAACTGGTGTCACCCTAATTACATACTATCTCTTCAAGATTCCTGTCTCCTTGATGAATCTTTTAATTAATATTCCCTTATTCATTTTGGCTTGGAAAATATTTGGTCCTAAAACACTCTATTCTAGCCTTCTAGGTACTTTTTCTCTATCTGTTTGGTTAGCGGTATTTGAACGTATTCCCTTACAGTTTGATTTACAAGGTGATTTGATAATCGTTTCCTTGGTTTCCGGTGTTCTGCTTGGAATCGGATTAGGAGTTATTTTCAATGCTGGTGGAACAACCGGTGGATCTGATATTGTTGCTCGTATTCTAAACAAATATACGAATATATCAATCGGAAAATTGCTTTTTGGGATTGACTTCTTTATCCTAATGTTAATTTTAATACTCTTCCAAGATCTTCGTCTAGTTACCTATACACTTTTGTTCGATTTTATCATCACACGTGTCATTGATTTTATTGGAGAAGGTGGCTACGCTGGAAAAGGCTTTATAATTATTACTCAGTATCCTGATAAATTAGCTAAAAAGATTAATGATGAACTCGGACGTGGGGTAACCTTTCTTTCTGGTCAAGGCTACTATAGTAAAAAAGATTTAAAAATCATCTATTGTATTGTTGGTCGTAATGAAATTGTAAAAATGAAAGATATGATTCATCAAGTTGATCCTCAAGCCTTTATAACTATTACTGAAGCTCACGAAATCCTTGGAGAAGGATTTACCTATATAAAAGAATAAAGAAAAAGCTGGGAAGTTCCAGCTTTTTCTTTATTCAGAAAGTGTAGAATGACGATAGCCATAAGTAAAGTAAATCACAAGTCCAACTACAAGAGCAATGCCAAACGCAATCCATGTTTCTATACTATATTGAAGCATAAAGGAAACACAGATTAGAATAGATAAAATCGGTAACAAGGGAACTAGGGGAGTTTTGAATTCCCCTTCTTTAGGCATTCCCTTATCCTTTCTAAGTTTTATAATTCCATAAGCCAGTAAGATAAGATAAGCAAGCGTACAAATATTTAGAAAGGCTGCAATACTAGCCAGTGGAAACACTCCTGCTGCAATTGCAGAAGCAACTCCAGTTAAGATGGTCGCATTTTTAGGAACACGACTTGTTTTGCTTAATTGCTTAAAACTTCGAGGTAAAAGACCATCACGTGCTAAACTGTAAATCATACGCGATAAGGCATAAGTCATAGAAATACACACTGTTATTAGGGTTAAAATGGCCACTAATGACACATAATTAGCTGCCCAACCAATTCCTATACTTCGCAATGAAAATGCTACAGCATCGTCCACATTGAGTTGGCTGTAGTGAACAATCCCTGTCAATATTAATGTAACCAAAGCATAGAGAATCGTTACGATTGTCAATGACAAAACAATACCTCGTGGAACATTTTTTTGTGGGTTTTGAATTTCATCAACAGCCATAGAAATAGATTCAAATCCTAGGAAACCAAAGAACATCAAAGATGCTCCTGCCATTATTCCAGTACTTCCACCATAAATTTGACCAAAACCAAAGGGAGCAAAGTTGGACCAATTTTCTGGTTTAATATACCAGATACCAACTAGAATAAACAAAGCAAGAGCAGAGAATTTCAAGACGACTAGAAGCGAATTAAAACGCAAGGCTGCCTTGGAATTTAATAAAACTAAACCGGTTACCAGTGTCAATACTAAAATAGGTAAAAGGTCTATATAGGTACCCTGCTCAGGGTTAAAGGTCCCATTCAAGGTTTGAGGCATTGAAATACTATAGTTACTGAGCAAGCCTTTAAAATAAGCTGCCCAGCCAGATGCCACACCAGAAACTGCTGTCATGAATTCCATGATGGTCAACCAACCAGCAATCCAAGCTGGTAATTCACCCAAAATTGCATACAAATAACTATAAGCACCACCAGTTGCAGGAACACGAGAGGCAAACTCTGCGAAAAAGAGGGCGGATAAAGAAACACACAGAGCAGAAATCACTATAGATACAACCAGTGACGGACCAGCAAGCGTGGCTGCTGCGGTTCCTGTAATGGTAAAAATACCAGTTCCTACCATGGCACCGATTCCTAATAAAATTAAATCCCATACTTTTAAATGCCGGTGCATTTCAGTACGTCCCAAACTAACATCTTTAGTTCTAAAAATATTCATACTTCATCTCCATTAAATATGATTGTTTTATTTTATCATATAAAAGGAATTTTGTGAATATTTATAAGATGATTTTTCAAAAAAATCTGAACAGAAATAAATTCTGCTCAGATTTTACATATTCTTACCCAACTGATCCTTCCATTTCATAGCTAATCAAACGGTTCAGCTCAACAGCATATTCCATTGGAAGCTCTTTTGTAAATGGTTCTACAAATCCCATAACAATCATCTCAGTTGCTTCAGATTCTGACAATCCACGGCTCATGAGATAATAGAGTTGCTCTTCTGAAATCTTAGATACCTTAGCTTCGTGTTCCAAAGCCACTTGTGAGTTGTGGATTTCATTAAACGGAATAGTATCTGATGCTGATAAGTCATCCATGATAATGGTATCACACTCGATGTGAGAGACAGATTTCTTAGAGTTTTTATTAAAGGTTACTTGTCCACGGTAGTCAACCTTACCTCCACCTTTAGCGATTGATTTAGACACAATAGACGAGCTAGTATGTGGAGCATTGTGGATCATCTTAGCACCCGTATCTTGGTGTTGCCCAGCATTGGCAAAGGCAATAGAAAGCATGGTACCACGCGCCCCTTCTCCATCTAGGTAAACAGATGGGTATTTCATGGTTGTTTTGGCACCCAAGTTTCCATCAATCCACTCAACCGTCGCATCTTTCAAGGCTTTAGCACGTTTCGTTACCAAGTTATAGACGTTATCAGACCAGTTTTGGATAGTCGTATAACGCATATAAGCTCCATCCAAGGCAAAGATTTCTACAATGGCCGCATGCAAGCTGTTACTTGAATAAGTTGGCGCTGTACATCCTTCTACATAATGGACACTTGCTCCCTCATCAACGATAATCAAGGTACGTTCAAACTGACCAGTATTTTCGTTATTGATACGGAAGTAAGTTTGAAGTGGAATATCCACTTTCACACCTTTGGTACGTAGATAAAGGTTCCACCAGACCATACTGCTGAGTTAAGGGCAGCCAATTTGTTATCTGTTGGCAGTACCAACTTAGCAAAGTATTGTTTAAACAAGTCTGGGTATTCCTTGAGGGCAGAATCCGTATCCGTAAAGATAATCCCCAATTTCTGGAACTCTTCCTTCATGTTGTGGTAAACCACTTCTGACTCATACTGGGCAGAGGCACCAGCTAGATATGCACGTTCTGCTTCAGGAATCCCGATACGTTCAAAGGTTTCTTTAATTTTTTCAGGAACATCATCCCAAGAACGGGCTGGTTTATCAGATGGTTTTTGGTAGTAGATCAAATCATCAAAGTCAATCTCTGACAAGTCTGCTCCCCAAGTTTGCATAGGCATTTTTTTGAAGGTTTCATAAGACTTCAAACGGAACTCTAACATCCACTCAGGTTCTCCCTTTGCAGCTGATAGTTCACGAATGACATCTTCATTCAATCCTTTTCCTGTCGATAGGACAGGCTCTACATCATCATGGAAACCAAATTTATATTCACCAAGGTCAATTGGTTTTGGTTCTACTCTTTCTTCAGCCATAATATCCTTTCTTTCATTCTTCATTTCTACTGATTCATAAGACAAAAGAAACTTGTCTTACTAATTTTCTTGATTTTCAATTGTTTTCTTTAGGGCGTTCCAAGCTAGGGTTGCACACTTAATTCGTTGAGGGAATTTGGCAACACCTGACAAGAAAGCTGCATCGCCTAGTTGGTCTTGGCGTTCATCTTTTTGTCCTTGAACCATTTCAGAAAAAATAGTCGCAAGTCCTAAAATTTCTTGCTTGGTCTTGCCCAAAACAGCATCTGTCATCATGCTTGCAGAGGCAGTTGAGATAGTACAACCTGAGTTTAGAAAAGCGATATCTTCCAAACGGTCATCTACATCAAACTTGACAGAGAGGTTGATGACATCTCCACAGGTCGGATTGTTGAGACTGATTTGCTCAGCATCTTCCAACTTCCCTTGGTGATGTGGATTTTTCGAATGGTCCGCTACCACTGCCATATAAAGGCTATCTAGTTTAGAAAGTGCCATTGAAAAACTCCTTTGTCTTTTGTAAGGCATCGACTAGCTTGTCGCAATCTGCCTTGGTATTGTAGATATAAAAACTTGCACGAGCTGTAGCTGGAACGTCCAAATACTGGAGCAAGGGTTGAGCGCAATGGTGACCTGCTCGAACAGCCACACCTTCATAATCCAAAGCAGTCGCAAGGTCGTGAGGATGAAGATTGCCTAGGTTAAAGGCAATGACACCCGAGCGTTGATCCAAGTCCTGCGAACCATAAATAGTTAATCCCTCAATTGCCTGCAGTTTTGGAAAGACGTATGCAATCAATTCTTGTTCATGGGCTTCAATCGCATCCATACCAATCTTTTCTAGATAATCCACTGCTGCTGCCAGTCCAATTGCACCTGCCATGTTAGGAGTTCTGCCTCGAATTTCCAAGGTAATTCCTTCCAACTAGCAGATTGTTCATAAACGAAATCAATCATTTCGCCGCCAAATTCTACTGGTGACATTTGTTCCAGATACTTTTCTTTACCGTAAAGAACACCGATACCAGTTGGACCCGCCATCTTGTGACCTGAAAAAGCAAAGAAGTCCACATCCAAGTCCTGGACATCAATCTTCATATGAGGAGTAGATTGAGCACCATCCACCACCATGATAGCTCCAACTTGGTGGGATAATTGAGTGATTTCTTTTATTGGATTGACCACACCAAGAACATTTGAGGCGTGAGCTAGGGAGACAAACTTAACTTTATCAGTCAATTTAGCTCGTAAATCATCCATATCCAGAGCTCCATTCTTGAGATAGACATAGACAAGCTCTGCCCCAGTCTTACGGCAGGCTTCCTGCCAAGGAATGATATTAGAATGATGTTCCATGACAGAAATCAAGACCTGGTCTCCCTCAGTCAAGACTTCCTCTGCAAAGCGCGCTACCCAGTTAAGACTGGTTGTCGTTCCTCTAGTAAAGAGAACTTCCTTTGTAGACCCTGCATTGATAAACTTACGAATTGTTTCACGCGCAGCTTCATAAGATGCTGTCGCCCTTTCTGCCAAGGTATGGACACCACGGTGAACATTTGCATTGTCCTTCTCATAGTAGCGGTCAATCGTCTCCAGAACTGCTAGTGGTTTTTGTGTCGTCGCAGCATTGTCCAGGTAGACCAGAGGCTCATCGTTGACAATCTGGTCTAAAATTGGAAAATCCTTGCGAATCGCTTCTACATCTAACATAGGCTACCCCTTAGCGTTTTGACAATTTTTCTTCGATAGTCGCAATCATTTCATCACGAACTTCCTTGACTGGAATCTCAACGATCACGGAACCAAGGAAACCACGAACAACCAAGCGTTCTGCAGTTGCCTTATCCAGACCACGGCTCATGAGGTAGTACATGTCTTCTGGATCTACCTGACCGATAGAAGCTGCATGACCTGCAGTAACGTCATTTTCATCAATCAAAGAATTGGATTGGCATCTGAACGCGCTTGGTCTGAAAGCATAAGAACACGGCTCTCTTGTTGCGCATCTGCTCCCTTAGCACCCTTGATAATGTGGCCAATACCATTGAAAGTCAAGGTTGCTTTTTCAAGAATAACCCCATGTTGAAGGATATTTCCGATTGAGTTGCAACCATAGTTAGTTACTCGGGTATCAATCCCTTGTACCTGACGGCCACTTGAAAGAGCTACCACTTTAAGGTCAGCATGGCTACCATTTCCAATCAAGTCGCTATCAAAGTCCGCAACGACATTCCCTTCGTTCATGACACCAATAGCCCAGTCAATGCTTGCATCGTTGCCTAATTTACCACGACGGCTAATGTAGGCAGTGACGTTTTCTCCTAAACGGTCGATAGCAGCAAACTTCACTTGCGCACCAGAACGTGCAATCACTTCTACTGTGATATTAGCAGTTGCTTTGACACTTCCCTCACCGCGTGACTCTAAACGCTCCAGATAACTAATCTTAGAATTTTTACCAGCGATAATCATAATATGCTTGTTAAACGGCACATCACTATCGCTGTCTTGATAGAAAATTCCTTCGATTGGTTCTTTAATCTCAACATTATCAGGAATGTAGAGAACAGCACCACTGTTGAAATAAGCTGTATGGTAGGCTGCCAACTTGTCATCGTCATACTTAACAGATGACATGAAGAATTCTTCGATCAGCTCTGGAATTTCTTCTAAAGCTGAGTGGAAGTCTGTAAAGACGACACCCTGTTCAGCCAACTCAACTGGAATTTGCTCAAACAGTTTGAGTTCCTACTTGCACCAACTTCAAGTGATTATCTAGTGCAGTGAAATCTGGAACATTTGCTGATGGCTCACTTTCTGTAATCGTTCCATCACCCAGATTCCAACGGTGGAATTTGACACGCTCAATAACTGGTAATTCCAAAGTCTCAATCTTATCAAAAGCTTTTTGACGGAGGTCAGCCAACCAGCTTGGTTCAGCGTGCATTTCTGAAAAAAGTTTAATATTTTCTTTAGTCATTTACTTCTCCTAAAAGATACGAGGGAATTACAATTCTTCCTTGTAGTCGTAGCCAAGTTCTTCAGCTAGTTTTGCGTATCCTTCACGTTCCAAACGTGCAGCCAATTCTGGACCACCTGAAAGGACAACACGCCCTTCCATCATCACGTGTACCACGTCTGGTGTGATGTAGTTCAAAAGACGTTGGTAGTGAGTGATAATCATAGCACCAAAGCCTTCACCACGCATGGCATTAACACCCTTAGAAACAACTTTAAGAGCGTCAATATCAAGACCAGAGTCAATCTCATCCAAAAGGGCAAATGTTGGCTCCAACATCAAAAGTTGAAGAATCTCATTACGTTTTTTCTCACCACCAGAGAAACCTTCGTTGAGGTAACGCTCAGCCATTTCTTCTTTCATGTTGAGCAATTCCATCTTCTCGTCGAGTTTAGTGATAAACTCACGAACTGAAATCTTCTCATCGTCTTCTTTACCAGCATTCATAGCTGCACGAAGAAACTCAGCATTGGTAATTCCAGGAATTTCTGATGGGTATTGCATAGCAAGGAAAAGTCCCATACGCGCACGCTCGTCCACTTCCAACTCAAGGATGTTTACGCCATCAAACAAGACTTCACCTTTGGTAACTTCATAGTTTGGATTTCCCATGATAGCGGCAGAAAGAGTCGATTTACCAGTACCATTTGGTCCCATGATAGCGGCGATTTCTCCTGTTTTCAGGGTCAGGTTAACCCCTTTTAAAATTTCTTTTCCTTCAATCTCAACGTGAAGATCTTTGATCTCTAATACTGACATGATAGTTCCTTTCTTTTTCAAGGCCTTTACAGTGCTTACTGGAAACATACTTGATTTCCCTAGAAAATACGGTAAAAGGTCAATAAATATACTTTTATAGTATAACAAAAAAAAAGCCTAAAAGGCTTTGATTTTGTCTAGAAGCTGAGGACTAGTCTTTTCCTTTTAAATGCTGGTCAATGACATCTACAATCTTGCCCATCAAGTAACTAACTCGGAAATTTCTAAAGAGCAAAATGGCCCAAAAGGCTGCCATAATATAGCGACCAGTCATCCAGGCTTCATTGAAAAAATAGGTCTCAGCAGCTGTAAACAGCGCAATGATAATAAATTGTTGTCTATTCATAAACTTATTGTATCATGAAATCTTTCTTTAGTCTTCCTCTACCTTCATTTTATCAGCCAAAAATTCAAATCCTTCTGGAATCAGACTTTCTTCTGCTTCTTTTTCAGTTTGAGAAGATTTGGCTTTGGCTGAAAAGGCTGCGCGGACTTCTTTCCATTCCTCCATGGAAATGGCTAAAATTTCGGGTGAAAAACCTGCTGCCTGACTGAGGATGTTACCAAACATAGTGTTGAGATTGTCCCGTTTCATGGTTTGACCAGCATTGAAGTTAGATTCAAAAGCAAGAATAGCATGGTGTTCATTGGCTGCAACCGGTTGAGAACCAACTAGCAGAGCCTTATCAGGACCTCCAAGACTTTCAATCACCTCTCCCCAGGCATTCTGCAAGCGAATCAGATTTTGACGTGCTAAATCAGGATTTTCGACAGCCTCTTGTAGGATCGATTGAACCTTATTGCGATCAACACGATAGACTGTTTTGCCTGCCGCTGGGCGACTAGTGCTGGACTAGTTGGCTTGGCTACAGTTCCCACATTGGCGAGTTCTTGTTTGAGACGTATCACTTCTTGTCTCAGAGTAGCAATTTCATGTTCAACCGCTCCTGAAAGAGCTGGTTCAGGCTTAATCTCTGCCAAACGGATGGTCATCATCTCAGCATAAATCTTAGGCTGCAAACTAGACTTAATATCTGCTAAACTGACTGTCGCCAAGCGAATCATTTCAAACAGATTTTCTTGAGGAAGTGCCAAATTTTCTACAAAGACTGGACTATGATGAGTATTTTCTCCCCCTGTTTGGACAATTAACAAGTCTCTTAAATAGTGCAAAAGGTCGGTCACAAAACGAGTCATGCTCTTACCATTGTCAAAGAGAAGATTTAAGCACGCTAGGGACTTTGGAACATCCTGTTGAGACAAGGCAGACACATAATCATCCAAGGCTGATAGACTAATGGTGCCAGTAATTTCTTCAGAGATAGCAGTCGTCAGCTCATTTCCCTGTGTCAAACTTAGGGCTTGATCCAAAATAGACAAGGCATCCCGCATCCCACCTTCAGCCCGTCTGGCAATGATTTCCACAGCCTCTGGTTCAGAACTGATATTTTCTTTTTCTAAAATATAGTGGATATGTTCCTTAATATCCTGTGTCTTAATTGATTTAAATTCAAAACGTTGCACACGGGATAGAATAGTGGCAGGAATCTTGTGCAATTCAGTAGTTGCCAAAATAAAGACCACATTCTGTGTTGGCTCTTCCAGCGTCTTTAGGAGGGCATTAAAAGCTCCTGTAGACAGCATGTGAACCTCATCTATGATGTAAACCTTATAACGGGCAAGACTAGGAGCGTAGGTAGATTTATCACGAATTTCGCGAATTTCATCCACCCCATTATTAGAGGCCGCATCCATTTCAATGACATCTTCTAAACTACCATCTGTCACTGCTTGACAAATATAGCAGTTATTACAAGGTTCACCACCCACTTGATTTGGACAGTTCATAGCTTTGGCAAAAATCTTGGCTACACTGGTTTTTCCCGTTCCACGTGGACCAGAAAAAAGATAGGCATGACTTATTTTCTCTTGCTCCACTGCTTGTTTAAGAGTCTTAGCCACAACTTCCTGTCCAACCAACTGGGAGAAGTTTTGACTTCTATATTTTCGATAAAGTGCTTGATACATTAGGCTTTCTCCCCAAACATTGTAAAGTCCCATTCTGTCTTTTCAAGCAAAATAGCGACAAATTGTTCCAAATAATCTCGATCCATAGCATCATAATCATCAATCTCTGAAGAATCAAGATCTAGAACTCCAAGTAATTGACCATTCTTAACCATCGGAATAACAATTTCACTTTTAGCTCGACTATCACAAGAAATATAGTTGGGATAAGTCGTTACATCTCCAACAACAACGCTTTCCTGAAAATGAGCTGCCTCACCACAAACACCCTTGCCTAGCGCAATACGGATGCAGGAAACACCGCCTTGGAAAGGACCTAAAACCAATTCCTTTCCATCGAACAGATAAAAGCCTGCAAATACGGTATTAGGAAAGCGTGATTTTAGAAGAGCACTGGCGTTGGAAAGATTAGCCAAAACATTAGTTTCACCTTCCAATAAAAAAGATAGTTCTTCATTTAACATTTGATAACATGATTGTTTTTTTCTGATTCTAACATAGAACTATTATATCAAAAAAGGTTTACAGACAAAAGAAAAATCCCTTGTTTAGTAAACAAAGGATTTTATGAATTTTCAATTTGATTAAAGTTCGATATCACCGAACAAGTCAGCCATTGAGAATCCTGTTTGTGTTTCTGGAAGTTCGAAATCACGTTTTTCTTGACGTTTTGGACGACGTGGACGAGCAGCACGTTTTTTTCTTCTTTTTTTGTCCTTCTTCTTGAGCTGGACGCTCTTCCAGAGCTTTGATAGAAAGTGATACGCGCTCTGCATCTGCGTTAACTTCAAGAACTTTAACTTGAACTTCTTGACCAACTTTAAGAGCTTCTTTTGGATTTTCAATACGTTTGTGTGAAATTTGTGATACGTGAACAAGTCCATCGATACCTGGCAATACTTCAACAAATGCACCGAAATCAGTCAAACGTTTAACTGTTCCTTCAACTACATCACCTTTAGCCAATTTTTGCTCAACGCCATCCCATGGTCCAGGTGTTGTTGCTTTAAGTGAAAGTGATACACGTCCTTCTTCTTCATTAAGATCAAGGATTTTCACTTCAATTTCTTCACCAACAGTTACAACTGATTTTGGTGATACGTTACGCTCGTGTGACAACTCAGTCAAGTGAACCAATCCGTCAACACCACCAAGGTCAATGAAAGCACCAAAGCTTGTGATACGAGCAACTTTACCAGTTACAACATCACCAACAGCCAATTTACCGAATACTTCAGCGCGAGCTGCTGCAGTAGCTGCTTCAACAACTTCACGACGTGAAAGGATGAAGCGGTTTTCTTTAGCGTCAACTTCTTTGATTTTAGCATCAAATTCTTGACCTACAAAACGCTCAGTGTTACGTACGAAACGAGTATCCAACATTGAAGCTGGGATAAATCCACGAACACCTTCAAATTCTACTGAAAGTCCACCTTTAACGGCACGAGTTCCTTTAACAGTAACAACTTCTTCTTCACGACCAACAAGTTTGTCCCATGCTTTGCGAGCTTCAAGGCGTTTTTTAGATACAAGGTATGTAACTGTATCAGTATCTTTACCAACTACTTGACGAAGTACAAGAACATCCAATACTTCTCCTACTTTAACAAAGTCATTGATATCTGCATCGCGATCGTTTGTCAATTCGCGAAGAGTCAAGACACCTTCAACACCAGTTCCAGAGATTGCAACGTTAGCTTGAGTCGCATCAACTGTCAATACTTCAGCACTAACAACATCACCAGTCTCAACTTGGCTAACGCTATTTAGCAAATCTTCAAATTCGTTCATCTAAAAAATCCTCCAACAATCAAGTTTTCTCTAACTTGACATACTTATAATTTTTTTCCTAAGCACCCGCAAGGACATGTTCATATCGTTCACGTCTTTCAATTATAAAAATAAAATACCCTAAGATATTTTGCTTTTTATCTTGATTATTACCTAAGAACTGGGGTAGCTGGATTCGAACCAACGCATGAGGGAGTCAAAGTCCCTTGCCTTACCGCTTGGCTATACCCCATTGATGAAATGGAGAGAGAGGGGGATTCGAACCCCCGAACCCGAAGGAGCGGATTTACAGTCCGCCGCGTTTAGCCTCTTCGCTATCTCTCCTATATTTAACGAAAACTATTATATCATGAAATTTTCAATAAAACAAGACTTATTTTGCTAAATTATAGTTTTCAATCAAAATTTCCACAGCATTATCCAATTTTTTATAAAAACTATCGACATTCCCATTCTTTATGATGGCAAATTGTCCATCTAATTCGGCAATTTCTCCAATTACTTTCTTGCCAATGGTCAATACATAACCTTCAAAGCTATCTTTTCCTACACTAACTTTGGCATCTGCCACTTGAATTTCGATTTTCTTATCTTTCTTACTCATTTCATACCTCTCTTCACTTTTTCTATTTTACAAGAAAATTCTAAAACTAGCAAGAAAAAACTCCATATCAGTGAGTGCAACTAATTTGGAGTTTTTTGTGTTTGATAAATTTAGTCAACTTTTACAATCCAACCTTCTGGCGCTTCAATATCACCAAACTGAATTCCTGTCAATTCATCATATAATTTACGAGTCATAGGGCCTACTTCTGTTTCACTATAGAATACATGGAAATCATCACCGTGTTGAATCCCTCCAATTGGAGAAATAACCGCTGCTGTACCACAGGCACCTGCCTCTACAAAACGGTCAAGATTATCAATTGGGACATCTCCCTCAATAGGAGTTAAGCCCAAGCGATGTTCTGCCAAATAAAGCAAGGAATACTTGGTAATAGATGGCAAGATAGATGGACTCAATGGTGTTACAAATTCATTGTCAGCTGTAATTCCAAAGAAGTTAGCTGAACCGACTTCTTCAATCTTTGTATGTGTTGAAGGATCTAGATAGATAACATCTGAGAAATGGCGTGACTTGGCCATTTTACCTGGCAAGAGACTTGCAGCATAGTTTCCACCAACCTTAGCCGCACCTGTACCATTTGGAGCGGCACGGTCGTATTCATCCTGAATCAAGAAGTTGGTTGGAACCAAACCGCCTTTAAAGTAATTTCCAACTGGCATAGCAAAGATGGTGAAAATGTACTCTTCTGCAGGTTTTACTCCGATAATATCTCCGACACCAATCAAAAGAGGACGAAGATATAGGGTTCCACCTGTTCCGTATGGTGGTACGTATTCTTCATTCGCACAAACAACTGCCTTACAAGCTTCTACAAACATTTCTGTCGAAACTTGTGGCATCAAGAGACGGTCACATGTCCGTTGCAGACGTTTGGCATTTTCATCAGGACGGAAAAGTTGAATACTGCCATCCTTAGTACGATAAGCTTTCAAACCTTCAAATGCTTGTTGTCCATAGTGAAGACTTGGAGAAGACTCTGAAATATGCAAGGTTGCATCATCTGTAAGCTCTCCTTGATCCCATTGTCCATTTTTAAAATGAGCAATATAGCGATAAGGTAATTTCATATAGGAAAAACCAAGGTTTTCCCAATCAATCGTTACTGTCATATTCCACTCCTTATTCTAAAAACCTATTTCTTTTATTCTACTATTCTACACTTTTTTTCTAAAATAGCAAGTATATTTTGTAATTTTCAGAAAATTTCTTCAATAAAAAGAACCAGCTCTTAGAACTGATTCTTCATTTCACTTATTTAGCTTCTGTAAATACTTCTTTAAGATACGCGTCAAAAACTTCTTCATCAGAAATAGTATCAGAAATGAAGCTTCCGTTGCTGGTTCGTTCTGACAAGTTCAAGTCTTGCAATCGGCTTTCATAGATTATTCCTTTGTTGGATTGGACAAGCAGAGTTTGGTCGTTCTCTTCCACTTCTGTACTGAAGAGATCACCGATTAAACCTTGCTCTGCAACTGCTCCTGCTAAGAAGACACGATGCGGTTTATTTTTTAGCTCACGCAAGACTTGTAACCCACGTTTGGCACGGCTGGTTGCCGGAATCTCGTCAATAGAAACACGTTTCAAACTTCCACGTTGGGTCAAGAGGTAGAAGGATGAGGTGTTACAGATAAAGGCGGATTGGAGGACATCATCTGCTTTCAGGTTCATAGCTTTGACACCTGCAGCCTTAGCACCGACAACTGGTACCTCTTCGATATTGAAACGAAGGGCATAACCATTTTGGCTAATCAAGAGAACATCATCCAGTTTAATCGGAGCCACTGCTACAATCTGGTCTGTCTCGTCTTTGAGCTTAGCATACTTGACAGACTTAGATTTATAGGTCCGCCATGGAGAGAATTCTTTGCGTTCTACACGCTTGATTTGACCGAAACGAGTCGCCGCAAAGTAGGTTGTCGCATCATCAAACTGATCCACTACTTCCACATAAAGGATTTCTTCGTTAGTTTCAAAGTTTGTAATGGTTTGGCTCAGATGCTCACCGATATCCTTCCAACGAATGTCTGCCAATTCATGGATTGGTCGATAAATGACATTTCCCAAGCGTCGTGAACATCAAGAGATGCTGGGTTGTCTTGGCAGATTGAACAAAAATCAAACGGTCGTCATCACGTTTGCCAATTTCTTCCAGGGTTGAAGCAGCAAAGGAACGTGGGCTAGTACGCTTGATGTAACCTGCCTTGGTCACGCTGACGTAGGTATCTTCCTCTGCGATCAGACTAGCTGTATCAATCTCAATGACTTTTGCTGTGTCTTCTAAAGAACTCAAACGTGGTGTCGCAAATTTCTTCTTGACCTCACGAAGCTCTTTCTTCATGAGATTGTACATGGTCCGTTCATCACCAATAATAGCAGCAAGCATAGCAATCTTTTCACGAAGTTCTGCTTCTTCTTCCTGCAAGACAACGACATCCGTATTGGTCAAGCGGTACAGTTGCAAGGTAACGATAGCCTCAGCCTGTTCTTCTGTAAAATCATAGCTGACCTTGAGGTTTTCCTTGGCGTCCGCCTTATTCTCAGAAGCACGGATAAGGGCAATGACTTCGTCCAAAATCGAAATCACGCGAATCAAACCTTCAACGATATGGAGACGTTTCTCAGCCTTTTCCTTGTCAAAGCGTGAACGCGCTAAAATCACTTCACGACGGTGGGCGACGTAGCTAGACAAATCGGGACAATCCCGACCTGACGAGGTGTGAAATTGTCAATCGCCACCATGTTAAAGTTGTAATTGATTTGTAGGTCAGTGTACTTAAATAGATAGTTGAGAACAAGCTCGGTATTGGCGTCTTTCTTAAGTTCGATAGCGATACGAAGGCCATCACGGTCAGACTCATCACGAACCTCAGCAATACCTGCTACCTTGTTATTAACACGGACATCATCGATTTTTTTAACCAGATTGGCCTTGTTGATTTCATAAGGAATCTCAGTAATAACGATTTGTTCCTTACCACCTTTTAGCTTCTCAATCTCAGTCTTGGAACGAACAACTACGCGCCCTTTCCCAGTTTCATAGGCCTTCTTGATTTCATCACGGCCCTGAACAATTCCTCCTGTAGGGAAGTCTGGTCCAGGCAAGAATTCCATTAGTTTGTCTACCTTGGCAGTTGGATGGTCAATCATGTAAACTGTAGCATCAATGACCTCAGCCAAATTATGGGGTGGAATATCTGTGGCATATCCAGCCGAAATTCCAGTCGAACCATTAACCAAAAGGTTTGGAAAAGCTGCTGGCAAAACTGTCGGCTCTTTTTCAGTATCGTCAAAGTTCCAAGCAAAAGGAACGGTCTTTTTCTCGATATCTTGAAGAAGGTAACCTGCAATCTCAGATAAACGAGCCTCGGTATAACGCATGGCAGCAGGCGGATCACCGTCCATAGATCCGTTATTACCGTGCATTTCAACTAGAATCTCACGATTTTTCCAGTCCTGCGACATACGAACCATGGCATCATAGATAGAACTATCACCGTGTGGGTGGAAATTCCCCATGATGTTACCGACAGACTTGGCCGATTTACGGTAGCTCTTGTCAAAGGTATTACCATCCTTATTCATTGAATAAAGAATACGACGCTGAACCGGCTTCAAGCCATCACGAATATCTGGCAAAGCTCGGTCTTGAATGATGTATTTGGAGTAGCGACCAAAGCGCTCTCCCATGATGTCCTCAAGGGACATATTTTGAATGTTAGACATAAGATACAAAGGGACGATTCGGCTTGCCGAAAATTTCTGTAGAAAAATAGGAAATGGATGCAATGTTCGATGAATCTAAGGCGATTTATCTTTTTTCCTAAGAAATTAGTCCCGTGTTCAGTTACTAGAAATAACTAAACGACCCTTTCTGTAGTTTAATGTGTTAAAAATTTATTGCTTCAGTGAGTAATACGGAGTTTTCACACAGCATTTAAGGCGTGTTCAACTCCTTTCAAAGAATGTAGAGTAGGTTTTAAATAGAGAAAAGATGAAAAGTCTAGGGATTTTAGTTTCTCATAACTAACTGTTATCTATTCTTCTAGCCATTTTTCATAGGAAATAGCGTAGGCTTTAAATCCCTTGCGCTCGTAAATGCACTTTGCACTATCATTCCACGAGTAAGCATGAAGTTTAACACGCTGGATATTAGTTCTCTTCAACCACTCCATACAGTCGTCCAACAACATATACCCAATTCCTTTCCCTCTAACAGAGGCGCTGACAAACAGTTCATCAATCAGTCCTATTTGCCCTGTTCCGTTATCCGCAGTTGCGTCTTCATCATATACCCTTGCCAAGCCATAACCTACAATATCTTGATGATATTCAGCTAAAATAATGTGTGTGCGTCCATCATCTCTATTTTCAAATGTTTTTAGTGCCTGGCTTTTAATAGCTTCAAGAACCTGCGAATAATCATCGTATGTTGATTTTTCATCATGGTGTTGCCTGTTGAATCGGCTTAGAGCAAATGTCAGTTCGACAAAAATTTCTTTATCATTCTCGCGTGCTTCACGAAGTGTAATGGACTGTTTGTTATGCTTCATGACTGATCGCCTTTCTCTTTTGTAATAGCTAACTGAAATAGTGTATGAGAGCATCGAACCTAAAGTTGCATAGCGAAATTTAGAGTCTAAGTCTCTCCTTAGCATACTCAATCATCTTCTCAGCAGTTTCTTTATCATAAGGAAAACCAGTCTTGAGAGAGAAAGCCTGAGCTTCTTGGTGGAAAAGTGTCATCGTAGCAAACAAAGACTGAATGATTTTATCTAAACTTGCGAAATCAAGTAGACTTGAGAATTCCTCTTCTTTCTCAGCAGGCAAATACTGAAAGAGGTACTTGTAGTTCTTGCCAACATCGACCGTTCCCTTATTTGCTGCCACTTGCCAAGCTAAAATCTTGAGCAATTCTTGCTGACAGATTCCATATAGATGATCCGTCGCATAGACAAGGTGGTTCCGATGAATGCCTTTGACCACGTAAGCTGACACCCACCAAAATTCATTGCAGGCTTTTTCAAAATCAATCGGGCTAGCTGGATTCGTCCAGTAACGTTGAGGACTTGTAGTATAAGACTCAAACAAGCCTTTCTCATCTTTCAATACTGTATAATCAGCTTCACTATCCACCCACTCTTGGATATGGTCTTTGGGGCAGAGTGTCAAATCAATCCGATTGCCATCTTCAAAAAGCATGAGATATAGGCGACGGTGACCAAGGGTGACTTCTTGCTCAATAATGCGTGTGCCAAACTGGTCCAACCAAGAAAGGTCACTCGTCAAATTATCTAAATCGTCCACGACATAGACCACGTCATAGTCTTGAAACTCATCTTTTAGTGCTGTTTTATCAGTTCGTGAACCAGACATGGCGACAGCTTCTACTTGTATAGTTTTGGCTGTGTGTAAAATTAGATTCAATATTTCGGATTCTGTTCTCATGGTCATATCTGATTTATTAATTTTTATCTTGTTATAAAAGTGTAAAAAATCACATTAGTACACTTAAACATACTGTAATCTTGTAATTTATAAAGTAATAATTCTCTTCAGCGATATAATCGTTAGATAAAAATAATGCTCTATTCTATATTTGTATTAGTAGCAAGACTTGCAGCATAATATTTGTCATAAATTAAATTTTCATCTAAAGATTCTATTAAATCTTTGTTGTAGTCTATATCCTTCATTAAAGTAGGAGCATATTTTTGTAAAAGTAAATAGAAAATGCCATAGAACTCTCCCCTCTCCTGTATATATACAGGAATTCGAATATCTAGAGAATATTTTTCTTTACTCTTTATCTTTTTATTACCACACTTAATAGCAAGGCGATATGTCAAGTTACAACTCCTATCAACCAATACATAAAACTTAATATAATTCGGACCCTGATTTAAACTTTGAGTACAACTAACGGATTGTTGATTTATATCTTCGCGCAAATCAAATAGTGGAATATCACCACTATTAAAAGCACCACGTCCACTATAACGATTATAAAATCTCTTTTGATTTCTGTCATAAAATACATTTAATTTTAAATGAGAAATCTTATTTCCATTTTCATCAAATACTGAAATTTTTAGAGTATCTAAATTTCTATTCTTTTCGAATTCACCAACAAATTCATCAAATGAATATATAAGTAAACTCTTAATATCTCCAGACTTCAAAACATCAATATTCTCTGTATGTTTCTCTACTTCTTTAATTTCGTTATAAGTTTCTTTCTCACAGAATGTAAATTTAACAGTACGTTTCTGTAATAATTCTCCCTTAGTTCCATTGTTATATGCTAGTAGAACAAATTTTTGATTGCTATCATAAAAACCGCCATCATATTGAATATCTGAGAAATCATTATTTTCTTTCTTAATCTTATATAATTCAATACTTGTTACTGATTGAGTAGTACTTCTTTTGTTTTCTACAGTTAAAATGTTTAATACAAAATTTGAGTATAATCGTTGTCCAGAAGTTGTTGATTCATTCATTCCATTTCTGTTATTTATGTTCGAAATATTACTCCCGATTATAGCTATTCTTTTTTTATTATTAAATCTATTTTTTAAATTATGTACTGTAATTGGTCCCAAAATCGCAGTCACAATCAGAGCTATTATTATCCACCACCACTGTTGTGATAATGGTAGATTATTTTGCTGTACATTTTGTGTTACTATAAACATCCTTTTCAACATCTCCTCAAAACACCATCTCCCCACTCTCTTCCAGCGTAAACTTGACATTATCCTCAATCCACTTACGGCGTGGTTCAACCTTATCCCCCATAAGGACATTAACACGTCGTTCGGCACGAGCCAGGTCTTCAATGGTAACACGTATGAGGGTACGGGTTTCTGGATTCATGGTTGTTTCCCAGAGCTGATCCGCATTCATCTCACCAAGACCTTTATAGCGTTGGAGGGTAGCGCCTTTACCGAGCTGCTTGCGGAGTTCTTCAAGTTCTCCGTCTGTCCATGCGTAGGCCACTTCTTCTTTCTTGCCTTTACCTTTGGACATCTTGTAAAGAGGCGGGAGGGCGATATAAACATGTCCTGCCTCAACTAGCGGACGCATGTAGCGGTAGAAAAATGTCAAGAGTAAAGTCTGAATGTGGGCACCGTCGGTGTCCGCATCGGTCATGATAATGATCTTGTCATAGTTGGCATCTTCAAGGGAGAAGTCTGCTCCAACACCCGCACCAATGGTATAAATCATGGTATTGATTTCTTCATTTTTGAGGATATCCGCCATCTTGGCTTTAGCTGTATTGATAACCTTACCACGAAGAGGCAAGATTGCCTGGAACTTGCGGTCACGGCCTTGTTTGGCAGAACCACCGGCAGAGTCTCCCTCGACCAGATAGAGTTCATTCTTAGCAGGATTCTTAGACTGGGCTGGGGTCAATTTTCCAGACAACAAGCCCTTGTCTTTCTTATTTTTCTTCCCATTTCGGCTCTCATCACGTGCTTTTCGTGCCGCTTCTCGAGCATCACGCGCCTTGATAGCCTTGCGGATGAGGTTAGAAGCCAGTTCACCATTTTCCATAAGGAAGAAGGTCAACTTATCCGCCACAATTCCATCCACAACTGGACGAGCTAGGGGACTTCCTAGTTTGTCCTTGGTCTGGCCTTCAAACTGCAAATGTTCTTCAGGAACTAAGATAGAAAGAACGGCTGCTAGTCCTTCACGATAGTCGGAACCTTCAAGGTTTTTATCTTTTTCCTTGAGAAGACCTGTCTTACGCGCATAGTCATTCATAACCTTGGTAATGGCCGACTTGAGTCCTGTCTCATGTGTTCCACCGTCTTTAGTACGAACGTTATTGACAAAGGATAGAATGTTATCTGAAAATCCATCATTGTACTGGAGGGCAACTTCCACTTGGAAACCATTGTCTTCGCCTTCAAAGTATAGGACTGGCGTCAAGGTTTCCTTGTCTTCATTCAGATAAGAAACAAAGTCCTGCACCCCATTTTCATAGTGGAACTCAATCGCTTCATCTGTACGCTTGTCCGTCAAAGACAAGGTCACATTTTTCAAAAGAAAAGCTGATTCATTAAGACGCTCTGAAATGGTATTGTACTTGAAATCTGTCGTAGAAAAGATAGTCGCATCAGGCATAAAACGTAACCTTGGTACCTGTTTTTAGACTTGGGTGCTGTACCGATTTTCTTCAAGGTTGTGACAGGTTTTCCACCATTTTCAAAACGTTGCTTATAGATTGCCCCATCACGGGTGATTTCAACTTCCAGCCAACTTGAAAGAGCGTTAACAACGGAAGAACCCACCCCGTGGAGACCACCAGATGTCTTGTAGCCACCCTGACCGAATTTCCCTCCGGCGTGAAGAATGGTAAAGATAACCTCAACTGTTGGGATTCCCATCGCGTGCATTCCAGTCGGCATCCCACGTCCGTGGTCTTGAACCGTTAAACTGCCGTCTTTATTAATGGTCACATCAATACGGTCACCAAATCCAGACAAAGCTTCATCGACAGCATTATCGACGATTTCCCAGACTAGGTGGTGGAGCCCAGCGCCATCGGTCGATCCGATATACATCCCTGGACGTTTACGGACCGCATCCAACCCTTCTAGCACCTGAATGGCATCATCATTATAATTGTTAATATTGATTTCCTTTTTTGACACAAGGAACCTCCTATTCGTTCATCTTTACTATTCTACAGGTTTTCCAAGGATTTTGCAAAATTTTTCTTTCTCCGGTGTGACAATTTCAGAAGAGATTCTCTGCCTTTCTTCTCCATTTCATGATATAATAGGAGTATGATTACAATAGTTTTATTAATCCTAGCCTATCTGCTGGGTTCGATTCCGTCTGGTCTCTGGATTGGACAAGTATTCTTTCAAATCAATCTGCGTGAACATGGTTCTGGAAATACTGGAACGACCAATACTTTCCGCATTTTAGGCAAGAAAGCTGGTATGGCGACCTTTGTCATTGACTTTTTCAAAGGAACACTAGCAACGCTTCTTCCAATTATTTTTCATCTACAAGGCGTTTCGCCTCTCATATTTGGACTTTTGGCTGTCATTGGCCATACCTTCCCTATCTTTGCAGGATTTAAAGGTGGTAAGGCTGTCGCAACTAGTGCTGGAGTGGTTTTTGGATTTGCGCCTGTCTTCTGTCTCTACCTTGCAGTTGTTTTCTTTGGAACCCTCTATCTTGGTAGTATGATTTCACTATCTAGTGTCACAGCATCTATCGCGGCTGTCATTGGAGTTCTACTCTTTCCACTTTTTAGTTTTATCTTGAGTCACTATGATCCTCTCTTCATCGCTATTATCCTAGCACTTGCTAGTTTGATTATCATTCGTCATAAGGATAATATCGCTCGTATCAAAAACAAGACTGAAAATCTTGTCCCTTGGGGACTGAACTTAACCCATCAAAATCCTAAAAAATAAACGCCAGTTGTGAACTGACGTTTTTTGTATGCTTATTTTGATTTGATATAGTTGATACCATCTGCTTTTGGTGCGACTGCTTTTCCAAAGAAGGCTGCCAAGACAAGAATGGTCAAAACATAAGGTGCGATTTGAAGGTAAACCGCAGGCACTCCTTGTAGGAATGGCAATTGAGAACCGATAACGGCCAAACTTTGTGAAAGTCCAAAGAATAGACTAGAAAGCATGGCTCCGATTGGATTCCATTTCCCGAAATCATCGCAGCAAGGGCGATAAATCCAGGTCCAACAATAGTTGTTACTGAAAAGTTAACTGAGATGGATTGAGCATAAATCGCTCCGCCAATTCCACCTAGGAAACCTGAAATGATAACTCCTAGATATCTCATCTTGTAGACGTTGATTCCCAAGGTGTCCGCTGCTTGAGGATGTTCACCGACAGAGCGAAGACGAAGACCAAAACGAGTCTTAAAGAGAATAAACCAAGCAAGGAATGAGAAGGCAATCGCGATATAACCTAGCAGACTTGTTGATTTGAAGAAGATATCACCAATCACTGGGATATTGGCCAAGACTGGGAAATCAAAGCGCCCAAAAGTCTGACTTAGATTATCGGTTTGTCCTTTGTTATAAAGAACTTTCACTAAGAAAACAGCCAAGGCAGGCGCCATTAAGTTCAATACCGTACCGCTGACAACATGGTCTGCACGGAAATGAACCGTCGCTGCTGCGTGGATGATAGAGAAGAGACCACCAACCAATCCTGCTACAAGCAAGGATAGCCATGGAGTTGCTGCTCCAAATTGTTCTGCAAATTCAAGGTTAAAGACAACTCCAGAAAAGGCACCCATAACCATAATTCCTTCAAGGCCGACGTTTACCACACCACCACGTTCAGAGAAAACACCACCGATACTTGTAAAGATGAGGGGCGCTGAGTAAATCAGCATAGAAGACACCAAGAGGGTGAGCAAGGTTGTAATAGACATCTTTACTTACCTCCTTTAACTTGTTTTTTTCGGTTTGACAAAGCGTTCGATAAGGTAATGAACACTGACAAAGAAGATAATAGACGCTGTTACAATGCTGACAAGCTCAGACGGTACCTGCGCCGCATTCATACCAGGGGCTCCAACTTGGAGAACACCAAATAGGAAGGCTGCAAAGAGAATACCAATTGGTGAGTTGGCCGCAAGCAGACTAACTGCCATCCCGTTAAATCCAACAGCTAATGACGATCCCTGAACATAAACGTTCTGGAAGGTTCCCAGACCTTCAACAGCTCCACCAAGACCTGCCAAGGCACCTGAGATAATCATTGAGAGGATAATTGTTCGTTTGGCAGAAATACCAGCGTATTCTGATGCGTGAGGATTAAGACCAACCGCACGGATTTCAAAACCAAGGGTTGTTTTCTTGAGCATGAACCAAATGACTGCAACGGCAATGAGAGCAAAGAAAATACCAATATTCATCCGTGAGTTACCAGTCAACTCAGCCAACCAAGGTGTCTGATAGGTTGCATTAGCCCCAACACGAATGGTCGAATCTGTACTTTGCATGAAGTCTTTAGGAAAGGCATGGATAAAGGCATTCCCTACATACAAGACGATGTAGTTCATCATGATGGTTACGATAACCTCTGACGTCCCCAGATAGGCTCTAAGAATACCCGGAATCGCTCCGACAATCCCACCAGCAATAAGGGCAATCACGATGGTTGCTAGAATCATCAAGGGACGGGGCATATCTGGATGCGACAGGGCAAACCAACCACTGAGAATCCAACCAGCCAAAGCCTGACCAGGAAGCCCGACGTTAAAGAAACCAGCGCGACTGGCAACGGCAAAACCCAGACCAATCAAGACCAAAGGCCCCATAGCACGGAAGATTTCTCCAATCCCACGCAGACTACCAAAGGCTGTATAGAACAATTCTTCGTAGCCCCAAATAGCATCATAACCGAAGATCCACATGACAATGGCTCCGAGTAAAATTCCTAGGAATACAGAAATCAAGGGAACCGAAATTTGTTGTAATTTTTTAGACATCACTCTTCTCCTTTCCCAAGTTTCCACCAGCCATCAAGACACCAAGCTCTTGTTTATTGGTTGTTTCTGGTGATACAATACCTTGAATCTTACCATCATGGATAACAGCAATACGGTCTGAGACGTTTAAATCTCATCCAATTCAAAGCTGACAACAAGGACAGCCTTGCCATTATCACGCTCTTCAATCAAGCGCTTGTGGATATATTCAATGGCACCGACATCCAACCCACGAGTTGGCTGGCTGACGATAAGGAGATCAGGATCACGATCAATTTCACGAGCAATAATTGCTTTTTGTTGATTTCCGCCTGAGAGTGCAGCTGCAGGAACAAATTCACTGGCAGCACGAACATCAAACTCTTCCATTAGCTTTTTAGCATAAGAAGTAATATTTGAATAGTTCAAAATTCCATTTTTACTATGTGGTTCTTTGTAGTAGGTTTGAAGGGCAATATTTTCAGAAATCATCATTTCCAAAATCAAACCATCACGGTGACGGTCTTCTGGAACGTGCCCAACACTCAACTCTGTAATCTGACGTGGGTGCAATCCTACAATTGAATCTCCTTTTAGCTCAACTCTACCAGATTCAACCTTGCGAAGACCTGTAATGGCTTGAATCAGTTCAGACTGACCATTTCCATCAATCCCTGCAATACCAACAATCTCTCCAGCACGAACATCCAAGGACAGATTTTTCACAGCTGGGACACCTCGGTTTTCATTGACCACCAAGTCTTTAATAGACAAGACCACTTCTTTTGGTTGAGAGGCTTGTTTCTCTGTTTTAAAGGAAACAGAACGTCCCACCATCATTTCTGCTAAATCAGCATTGGTAGCTCCTGCAATTTCGACAGTTTCAATTGATTTCCCACGACGAATAACTGTAACGCGGTCAGAAACTGCACGAATCTCGTCCAACTTATGGGTGATTAAGATAATTGATTTTCCTTCTTTGACAAGATTTTTCAAAATAGCCATCAACTCATCAATTTCTGATGGAGTCAAGACAGCCGTTGGTTCATCAAAGATAAGGATATCAGCTCCCCGATAAAGGGTTTTTAAAATTTCTACACGTTGTTGGGCTCCAACTGAGATATCTGCTACCTTGGCAGAAGGGTCAACAGCTAAGCCATAACGTTCAGAAAGAGCCTTGATTTCTTTGCTAGCTCCAGCGATATCTAGTACACCATTTTTAGTCAATTCACTACCTAAAATGATGTTTTCAGCCACTGTGAAGGCTTCTACCAACATAAAGTGCTGGTGAACCATTCCAATTCCCAAGCTAGCTGCTTTAGATGGTGAGTCGAGGTTGATAACTTGACCGTTGACCACAATTTCACCACTGGTTGGTTCAAGAAGCCCTGCTAACATGTTCATGAGCGTAGACTTTCCAGCCCCATTTTCTCCTAAAAGTGCATGAATTTCACCTTTTCGTAGGTGCAGGTTGATTTTGTCGTTGGCAACAAATTCACCAAACACCTTGGTAATATCACGCATCTCAATGACATTTTCGTGTGCCATGTGCTCTTCCTTTCAGAGTCTTATTTTATTTCAATAAAACTTGCTAATTTGTCTAGTAGCAAGCTTTACTGAGACAAAATGACTTTGTCTCAACTCTTAAAAAAGCGGCCGAGGGCCGCTTCCTAAGAAATGACTTCCATCCATTATTTTTCAGGAACTTTTACGCTTCCATCAAGGATTTTAGCTTTAGCATCTTCGACAGCTTTTTTACCTTCTTCTGAAAGGTTTGTTACTGCCAAGTCAACCCCTTTATCTTTCAATGAGTAAACGATCACTTGACCGCCAGGGAATTCACCTTTTTCTGCCTTGTTAGAGATATCTTTTACAGTTGTACCAACTTGTTTCAAAGTAGATACAAGAACGAAGTTTGATTCTTTGCCATCTTTAGAAGTGTACTTACCTTCTGCTACTTGGTCACGGTCAACACCGATAACCCAAACTTTTTCACTTTCAGAACGGCTTTCATTGAGTGATTTGCTTCTGCAAAGACACCAGCACCTGTTCCACCTGCTGCTTGATAAACAACGTCTGCACCAGCTGCGTATTGTGCTGCTGCAATTGTTTTACCTTTAGCAGCATCACCAAATGAACCAGCATAGTCAACTTGTACTTTGATAGATGGATCTACTGACTCAACACCAGCCTTAAATCCAGCAGCGAAACGTGAGATAACTTCAGACTCAATACCACCTACAAAACCAACTTGTTTTGTTTTAGTTGTTTTAGCCGCTGCAACACCCGCAAGGTAAGCAGCTTCGTTATCAGCAAATGTTACGCTAGCAACATTCTTTTGATCTTTAATTACATCATCAATCAAGACATAGTTGATGTCAGAGTGGTCTTTTGCTGCTTCTTCAACCGCATTATGAAGGGCAAAACCAACACCGAAGATTAGGTTGTAGCTTCCAGCAGCTTGTTGCAAGTTGTTAGCATAGTCAGCTTCACTTGTTGATTGGAAGTAAGTGAAACCTTTATCTTTTGAAAGATTGTGTTCTTTACCCCAGTCTTGCAAACCTTCCCAAGCTGATTGGTTGAATGATTTGTCATCAACACCACCAGTATCAGTGACGATTGCTGCTTTTGTCTTCACATCAGAAGATGAAGCTGCATTACGAGAAGAGCGGTTACCACATGCAGCAAGTCCAACTGCTGCCACTGCAACTAGACCAAGGCCTAGCCATTGTTTCTTGTTCATTACTGAACCTCCTAAATAAGATGTGCAACGATGTTGCAAGTATGGATTGGTTGGTCACAAGGACCGTGCCACTCAGAGAGCGACTCAGACTAGTTTAAGTCCGTAAAAGAGTATGGAAGTAATTCCCCGACCGTCATCTCGACCGTCGATTTATCTTTTGCGACTAAAGTCACTTTTAGATCTTGTTCAAAAAATTCAGCCATCACTTGGCGACAAGCACCACATGGTGAAATTGGTTTTTCAGTCTGACCATAGACAATCAATTCTGAAAACTCTCTTTGTCCTTCGGACACTGCTTTAAAAATCGCTGTACGTTCTCCACAGTTGGTCAAAGAATAACTAGCATTCTCGATATTGACACCAGTATAAATACTACCATCTTTCGCCACTAGAACAGCTCCAACTGGAAAGTGAGAATAGTGCACATAGGCATTCTTACTGCTTTCAATTGCTAGTTCAATCAACTCAGTAGTCGCCATCTGCCAGTTCTCCTTTTAAAATGGCTACCCCAGCTGACGTTCCGATACGGGTCGCCCCTGCTTCCACAAAGGAAAGAGCATCTGCATAAGAACGAGCTCCACCAGCAGCCTTGACACCCATATCAGGTCCAACTGTTTCACGCATTAATGTAACATCTGCTACCGTAGCACCACCAGTTGAAAAGCCAGTTGAAGTTTTTACGAAGTCAGCTCCCGCTTTTTGGGCCAATTGGCAAGCCTCAACTTTTTCTTGGTCTGTCAGAAGGCAAGCTTCAATAATGACTTTCACTAACTTGTCTCCACTTTCTTCCACGACGGCGCGAATATCCGACTCAACCAAATCAAGATTACCTGTTTTGAGAGCTCCAACATTGATCACCATATCAATCTCATCTGCACCATTTTGGATAACTTCTTTGTTTCAAATGCTTTCACAGCTGAAGTTGTTGCTCCCAAAGGGAAACCTACTACTGTGCAGACCTTGACATCTGTGCCTTCAAGCCCTTTTTTAGCATGTTCAACCCAGGCCGGATTAACGCAAACACTGGCAAAATCATACTCTCTAGCCTCAGACAACAAACAATCAATTTGTTTTTCTGTCGCATCTTGTTTTAAAAGCGTATGATCGATATATTTATTTAATTTCATATTCGGATTCTCCTGCGGTTTATGAGATTATTTCTATAATTTCTCGTAAACTTTGCACGCTATCATTTATTTTAACATATTTTTGAAAATCTGTAACTAGCTGAGGAGAAATTTTTCCATTTGTGTATACTTTTGCAACAATTTCTCCCTTTTGAACGGAATCTCCGACTTTCTTTTCAAAAACAATTCCTGTTTCATAGTCCAAGGCATCAGACTTGACTGCACGGCCTGCCCCCAGTCTCATAGCATAAAGCCCAAATTCCATAGCTGGAAGATCTGAGATAATACCCGTTTCCTGAGCAGGGATTTCCACAATATGAGCTACATTTACTGGACGATACAAATCTTCTAAATCTCCACCTTGGGCTTGGACCATCTCCTCAAACTTAGCCAGTGCCTTACCATTTTCAAGATGTTGGCGAACTTCTTCAACTGTCTTGTTTACATTTGCCAAACCAAGCATAATTTGAGCCAATTCACAGATGAAGTGGGTAATATCCTGACGGCCTTGACCTTGTAAAATCTCCAGTGCTTCAAGGATCTCCAGACGATTTCCAATAGCACGCCCTAAAGGTTGACTCATATCCGTAATCACTGCTACCGTTCTTCTACCAACAGCCTTACCAAGATCCACCATGGTTTGAGCCAATTCACGCGCCTCATCAACCGTCTTCATGAAGGCACCCTCACCGACAGTCACGTCTAGCAAAATAGCATCCGCCCCTGCCGCGATTTTCTTGCTCATCACCGAACTCGCAATCAAAGGAATCGTGTCGACAGTTGCTGTCACATCACGAAGCGCATATAGAAGTTTATCTGCTTTGACCAGCTGGTCTGATTGCCCAATGACAGATACACCAATATCCTGAACCTGATGAATGAAATCCTCTTGACTACGTTCTACTTGATAGCCCTTGATTGATTCTAATTTATCAATCGTTCCACCCGTATGACCAAGACCACGACCACTCATTTTCGCGACTGGAACTCCAAAACTCGCTACTAAAGGAGCTAAAATCAAGGTCACCTTGTCACCAACACCACCCGTAGAATGCTTGTCAACCTTAACCCCATCAATAGCTGATAAATCAAACTCTTGCCCGGTCTTGACCATTTTCATGGTCAAATCAGAGATTTCTCGGGTCGTCATTCCTTTGAAATAAACAGCCATAGCAAAGGCAGACATCTGATAATCAGGAACCGTTCCTGACACATAGCCTTCAACTAGCCATTCAATTTCACTCGAAGTCAGTTCTTGCCCGTCTCGTTTTTTTTGGATTAAATCAACTGCTCTCATTCTTTCACACTTCTAAGGATATAGTATCCCTTATCTTTTTTAACGACTTCACAATTACCAAACACATCTTCCATCTTGGACTTGGCACTTGGTGCCCCTTGTTTTTTCTGGATAACGATTGTTAAATCCCCACCAGTTTCCAAGAAATCTTTACTTTTCTCAATGATTTCATGAACCACTTGCTTTCCCGCACGGATAGGAGGATTGGAAATAACATGGTCAAATGTGCCTTCAACTTGTTCATAGATGTTGGACTGGAAAATCGTCGCTTCTACTTTATTTCGTTCAGCATTTTGTCGTGCCAAATCCAAGGCACGATTATTGATATCGACCATGGTCGCCTGAACTCCATAAGCCTTAGCCAAGGACAAGCCCAAAGGTCCATAACCACAGCCTACATCCAGGACAGTCTCTCCTTGATTGACCTCAAGACACTTGAGCAAGAGTTGACTTCCAAAATCAACCATTTTCTTGCTAAAAACACCCGCATCCGTTAAAAAGGTCATTTTTTGTCCCAACAATTCTACTCGCAACTCATGAATGTCGTGAGCAGCGTCAGGATTTTCTGCATAATACATTTTACTCATGAAACTATTTTACCATAATTTAAAGAAATATTAAATCGTTTCCAAGTAATTTGACAATACGATCTAGTTTGTAATTATTTTTCTAATCGAAAGAAACTTTTTCTATCAGATACTAGATGTTTTTAGCTCCAAAATATGCTATACTAAGATATCGAATCAGAAAGACAAACTTATGACCAACGAATTTTTACATTTTGAAAAAATCAGCCGCCAGACTTGGCAATCGTTACATCGAAAGACAACACCTCCTTTGACAGAAGAGGAATTAGAGTCCATCAAGAGTTTTAATGACCAGATTAGTTTACAGGATGTTACCGATGTCTATCTACCCCTAGCCCATCTCATCCAAATTTACAAACGTACCAAGGATGATTTGGCCTTTTCAAAAGGGATTTTCCTTCAACGTGAAAGCAAAGCCCAGCCTTTTATCATTGGGGTTTCTGGAAGTGTTGCCGTTGGAAAATCCACAACCAGTCGCCTACTTCAAATCCTACTGTCCCGTACGCTTACAGATGCTAGGGTTGAGTTGGTAACGACTGACGGCTTTCTCTATCCCAACCAGACCTTGATTGAACAAGGGATTCTAAATCGTAAGGGATTTCCTGAAAGCTATGATATGGAAGCCCTTCTCAACTTCTTGGACCGCATCAAAAATGGACAAGATGTAGATATTCCTGTCTATTCTCATGAAGTCTACGACATCGTCCCTGAGGAAAGCAAAGCGTCAAAGCTGCTGATTTTGTCATTGTTGAGGGAATAAATGTCTTTCAAAATCCACAAAACGAGCGTCTCTACATTACTGACTTCTTTGACTTTTCCATCTATGTTGATGCTGCAGTAGATGACATCGAGAGTTGGTATCTAGACCGTTTCTTGAAAATGCTGAGCCTGGCCCAAAACGACCCTGATAGCTACTATTATCGTTTTACACAAATGCCGATTGGGGAAGTGGAATCCTTTGCCCATCAGGTCTGGACCAGTATCAATCTCACAAATCTACAAAATTATATTGAACCAACTAGAAATCGTGCAGAAGTGATTCTTCATAAAACAAAGAACCATGAAATCGATGAAATTTACTTAAAAAAATAATTTTCCCTTGTCAAAACGTAAGTTTTCAGATATAATGGTATAGTTAGTAAATATGGAGGTAAGAACATTGGCAAACATTAAATCAGCTATCAAACGCGCTGAATTGAACGTTAAACAAAACGAAAAGAACTCAGCTCAAAAATCAGCTATGCGTACTGCTATCAAAGCTTTCGAAGCAAACCCATCTGAAGAACTTTTCCGTGCTGCTAGTTCAGCTATCGATAAAGCAGAAACTAAAGGTTTGATTCACAAAAACAAAGCAAGCCGCGACAAAGCTCGTCTTTCAGCTAAACTTGCTAAATAAGAAACAGTCCATAGAGGCTGTTTTTTTGTCTCCAAATACGAAAAGGTAGAAAATGAAAATCACAATTATCGGATATTCTGGTGCTGGTAAGTCAACTCTAGCAGAAAACTTATCTAACTACTACTCCATTCCAAAACTTCACATGGACACACTCCAATTTCAACCTGGTTGGCAAGACAGTGACCGTGACTGGATGTTGGCCGAGATGAATAACTTTCTCACCAAGCATAAAACTTGGGTCATTGATGGGAATTATTCTTGGTGTTTTTATGAGGAAAGAATGCGGGAAGCTGACCAAATCATCTTTCTTAATTTTTCCCCATTGACCTGTCTCTTTCGAGTCTTTAAACGTTACCTCAAATACCGAGGCAAGGTCAGAGAAAGTATGGCAGCTGGTTGTCAAGAACAATTTAATTGGGAGTTTATCAGATGGATTCTCAGGGATGGGCGGAGCAAATCCGCTAAGGAGCGCTATAAGTGGGTTCAAGAAACCTATCCAGATAAAGTGGTCATCCTCAGATCACAAAAAGAGATAGATCACTTCTTAGAAAATCTCACACATAACAAGAAAAACCAACGTGGATAACGTTGGTCTTTTACTTTTACCCAATCACACTTCCATTTGGTACAGCTGGATCAACTGTGAGAAGGGTTAATTTTCCATCATGTTCAGCTGATAGGATCATACCTTGACTGACATATTTCTTCATCATCTTACGAGGTTTGAGATTGGCAACGATTTGAACTTTCTTGCCGACCAATTCTTGTTCGTTTGGATAGTATTTTGCAATTCCTGAAAGAATTTGACGATCTTCTCCATCACCAGCATCCAATCGAAATTGAAGCAACTTGTCAGAGCCTTCAACTTTTGAAACTTCTTTGACTTCTGCGACACGGATTTCAACCTTGTCAAAGTCTTCAAACTTGATTTCATTCTTGTTTAGTTTGAGTTCAACTTCATCTGGATTCCATTCTTTTTCGACTGCTGGTTTGTTTCCTTCCATTTGTTCCTTGATATAGGCGATTTCTTCTTCCATATCCAGGCGAGGGAAGATTGGTGTTCCTTTGGCAACTACAGTCACATCTGCTGGGAAGTCAGCCAAGCTCAAGTTCTCAAGGCTAGAAACTTCTGCTAAACCAAGTTGAGTCAAAACTGCACGACTGGTTTCCATCATAAATGGTTCAATCAAGTGAGCGACGACACGAAGACTGGCTGCCAAGTGGCTCATAACACTTGCTAATTGGTCACGGAGAGCTTCATCCTTAGCCAAGACCCATGGAGCTGTCTCGTCGATGTATTTGTTGGTACGAGAGATAAGGGCCCAGACCGCTTCAAGCGCACGCGGGTAGTCAACTGCTTCCATGTAGGTGTGGTAGTCGGCGATTGATTCAGCAGCTACTTGAGCAAGAGCATTGTCAAACTCTGTTACACCCTCTGCATAGGCAGGGACTTCCCCATCAAAATACTTGTTAATCATAGAAACAGTACGGTTGAGGAGGTTCCCAAGATCATTAGCCAATTCGTAGTTGATACGGCCTACATAGTCTTCAGGAGTGAAGGTTCCGTCTGAACCAACTGGAAGGCTCCGCATGAGGTAGTAACGAAGTGGATCTAGACCATAACGTTCTACCAACATTTCAGGGTAAACGACATTCCCTTTAGATTTAGACATTTTGCCGTCTTTCATGACGAACCAACCGTGAGCAATCAAACGATCTGGCAATTTGATATCTAACATCATAAGAAGGATTGGCCAGTAGATTGAGTGGAATCGAAGGATGTCTTTTCCTACCATGTGGAAGACTGTTCCATTCCAGAACTTGTCAAAGTTACCATGTTCGTCTTGACCGTAACCAAGTGCTGTCGCATAGTTAAGAAGGGCATCAATCCAAACATAGACAACGTGTTTTGGATTAGATGGCACTGGCACACCCCATGTAAAGGTTGTACGAGAAACTGCCAAATCTTCCAAACCTGGCTCGATGAAGTTGCGAAGCATTTCATTCAGACGACCATCTGGAGTGATAAATTCAGGATGGGACTTGAAAAATTCGACCAAACGGTCTTGGTATTTGCTGAGGCGAAGGAAATAAGACTCTTCAGATACCCATTCCACTTCGTGTCCTGACGGAGCGATTCCTCCGGTTACATTTCCAGCTTCGTCACGGAAAACTTCTGCAAGCTGGCTTTCTGTAAAGAATTCCTCATCTGAAACTGAATACCAACCAGAATATTCACCCAAATAGATGTCATCTTGAGCAAGCAAGCGCTCAAATACTTGAGCCACTACTTTTTCATGATAATCATCCGTTGTACGGATAAATTTATCGTATGAGATATCTAGTAATTGCCATAGTTCTTTAACTCCAACTGCCATTCCATCAACATAAGCTTGTGGTGTAATCCCAGCTTCTTCTGCTTTTTGTTGAATCTTTTGACCATGCTCATCAAGACCTGTCAAATAAAAGACATCGTAGCCCATCAGGCGTTTGTAACGTGCTAGGACATCACATGCGATAGTTGTGTAGGCAGAACCGATATGAAGTTTACCAGATGGATAGTAAATCGGCGTTGTAATATAAAAATTCTTTTCAGACATAATTTTTCCTTTCCAGGCAAATGAAACCTGTTTTTCTAACACTTCATTATATCACATTTTTAAGGATTTTCGATAGGGAAATCTATACAAAAACAAGATAGACAAGTGTCCATCTTGTTGATCTTATTCATAACGAAGGGCTTCAATTGGATCAAGTTTCGATGCCTTGTTGGCTGGCAAGACTCCAAAAATCATACCAACACTAGCCGAAACTGCAAGACTAAATAGGGCAACTGGGATTGATACTCCTACTTCTATACCCGCAATCAAACCTTGTAAAAGTAGGCCAGCTATAGCGGTTAAGCCTGTCGCAATGGTTAGGCCAATAACTCCCCCAAGCAAGGTCAAAATCATGGATTCAATCAAAAACTGGATTAAAATATTAGCACGTGTTGCACCCAAGGCCTTACGGAGACCAATCTCACGAGTACGCTCTGTCACCGAAACCAGCATGATGTTCATAACACCAGTCCCGCCAACAAAGAGGGAAATTCCTGCAATGGCACTAATAATCGTCGTCATAAATCCAAAAAGTTGTTGTACTTCTTGGAATGCTTCAGTCGCATCTGACACCTGATACTCCCCTTGCTGAAGACCAGCGATCTCAGTCAATTTTCTAGCTAATTCTGGTCCTACCGTAGGTGTCAAACTAGTATCATTGACACGGAAGACAATATTAGAAATTTCATCCATATTGAAGTTATTGGCAAGAGAAATATTAGTTGTAATCGGAAGTCCACCAATACCAAAAGTCTTGGCAGCCTTGGCCTCATCGCTAGTATAGACACCAATGACACGATAACTAAAGCCACCAACATCTATAATCTGGTTAACAGCTTCTTGAGCTGACCCAAACAGACTATTAGCAAGTTCTTTGTCTAGTAAATGACACTGGCCACATCTTTATAATCCTGAGCTATGAGACTTCGTCCTGCAACAATTTCATTTTCAACTGCCTTCATGTAGGTAATATTCCCACCTGTCAAGCTAGCGCGCTCTACTTTTTTATCCTTATAAGACAAGGTAGTATTTGTTGAGTTGGTTACATAGTAACTATCTACCCCCTTCAGTTTGGCCGCCTCTTTGACCCATGATTCTTGTGGTTTTGGTGGTTCCACAGGAACTTCCTCTTCTTTCCCAGAAACTGTCAAAGCTGATTGTTTTTGGGTAAAAGAACCGTCTTTACTTTTAATGGGTGAGAAAAAGACATGGATATTCTTCTGTGACTTGGTCATATTTTTATTAACCTGACGAGACATGGAATCCCCCAGAGCCATAATCACAACAACTGATGAAACACCAATGATAATCCCAATCATAGTGAGAAAAGAGCGCATCTTGTGGGCCATGATAGATGAAAAGGCAAATTTCAGATTCTGCATCTTAGTTTTCCTCCTTTTCTAACTGAGCACTATCAGATGAAATAACCCCATCTCGAATGACAATCTGGCGTTTGGCATAGGCTGCAATCTCAGGCTCATGCGTTACCATGATAATAGTTTTTCCTTCTTTATTTAGTTCAACTAATAATTGCATGATTTGGTTACCTGTTTGGGTATCCAAGGCTCCTGTCGGTTCGTCCGCTAGGATAATGGAAGGATTGTTTACCAAGGCACGCGCGATAGCTACACGTTGCTTTTGACCACCAGATAATTCAGAAGGCAAATGGTGACTTCGTTCTGTCAATTCAACCTTATCTAGATATTCCTCAGCTAACTTGCGACGTTTTGAAGCCGAAACTCCTGCATAAATCAAGGGTAATTCTACATTTTGCAGAGCATTGAGTTTGGATAGAAGAAAGAACTGCTGAAAAACAAATCCGATTTGTTGATTGCGGACCTTGGCTAGTTGTTTTTCACCAAGGCCAGCCACTTCTTGGCCTTCAAGATAATATTCTCCACTGGTTGGTGTATCCAACATGCCAATCGTATTCATCAGAGTGGACTTACCAGAACCAGATGGTCCCATGATGGCAACAAATTCACCCTCATTCACTTCAAGGTTAATATTTTTGAGTACCTGCAGTTCTTGGTCACCATTACGGTAACTTCTGCAGATATTTTTTAGACTAATTAGTTGCTTCATCAGCCTTCACCTCTTTTCCTTCCTCTAGAGAAGACGTTGGGTTACTGATGACCTTGACTCCATTTGTCAGACCTGAAGTGATTTCTTGGTTGTCTGCATCAGCATTGCCCAAACCAACTTCCACTTTCTTGGCCTTTTTCTGCTCGTCAAGCACCCAGACATAGTTCTTATCATTTTCAGTCACAACACTTGTTAGAGGAACCAAAATGGCTTTACTCTTATTCTTGACCTCAACACTTACTGAGAATCCTTGTTTCAAGTTACCGATTTCACTTGTAACATCAATAGTATATGGATATTTAGAGCCAGAATTACCAGCTGCTGCGGCAGCCGCTGTACTCGCTGCTTCGCCGTTGTTTTTAGGGTAGTCAGAGATATAGCTAATTTTACCAGTCCAGCTCTTATCTTGGTAAACTTTAGAGGTAAAGGTTACTTCTTGACCTACAGATAAGTTGGCAAGGTTATATTCAGACAATTCCCCCCTTAACTTGCAAGTTTTCATTACTTACGACATGCACTACCACCTGGCTAGCTCCTGTTGGAGATTTTGAAACATTGCGGTTGACTTCGACTACAGTTCCCTCTAGGGAACTGAGAACAGTCGTTGCATCCAACTGACTTTGAGCCTTGCTTAATTGCGCTACTGCATCTGCACGGGCATCACGAGCATCACCCAGTTGTACATCAATAGATGAAACTGAATTTCCTGAGACTGGAGCTTGCGCTGCAGCACCTTCTCCTCCTGCTGGCGCTGGTAACTGTGGAGCAGGAGCTGAAGCGGCTTCATTTCGTGCTTGATTGAGTTCGTTGATATGACGATCTGCCTTAGCTACTGCTCGACTAGCTGAATCATAGGCCGCCTGGGCTTCTGAACTACTGTACTTGACTAAAGCCTGCCCTTCGCTGACCTTATCACCCACAGAAACAAGAATTTCATCTAAATCTCCCTTACTAGCATCAAAATAAACATATTGTTCATTTTTTGCTGTTACTGTCCCTGACAATAAAACAGAGGATGCCACGCTTCCTTCTTTAGCAACAACAAGATGAGTAGCCTCATCTTTTACAGCGGTCTGAGATGGTTGTCTAAAGAGCAAAATCCCCCCAGCCCCCAATACAACTACACTTGCCGCACCAAGTGCTGCATATAATTGCCACTTTTTAGCTTTACAATTTTTTTTCATAATGAAACTCCTTTTTTGATTTAAAGTCCTTAACAATATTATACAAAAATTACCAATTCGACACAATAACATTTCAGAACGAAATAATGACATTTCAAGATTCAATTATTGTTCGGAAATTTTCATTAAACCGTTGTACTAGTTATATAATACACTTTATTTTTCTTTTTAGCAAGCATTTTTCTTAATTTTTTTAAACGTAGCAGATTTTTGCAATCAATTCAAAAAAAAGATAGAATATGACTATCAAAAAATGACACTCTACTATTTCAAAGAGTACAAAGGAGTTTTAAATGAGAGAATACGATATCATTGCTATCGGTGGAGGTAGCGGAGGAATTGCTACCATGAACCGTGCTGGTGAACATGGAGCAAAAGCTGCCGTTATTGAGGAAAAGAAACTAGGTGGAACTTGTGTCAACGTCGGTTGTGTTCCTAAGAAAATCATGTGGTACGGGGCGCAAATCGCTGAGACTTTCCATCAATTTGGAGAAGACTACGGCTTTAAGGCTACTGATCTTAACTTTGACTTTGCAACCCTACGTCGCAATCGTGAAGCTTACATCGATCGCGCTCGTTCTTCTTATGATGGCAGTTTTAAACGCAACGGTGTAGACTTGATTGAAGGTCATGCTGAATTTGTAGATTCTCATACTGTCAGCGTAAATGGTGAGCTGATTCGTGCTAAACATATCGTGATTGCTACTGGTGCCCATCCAAGTATTCCAAATATTCCTGGTGCTGAGCTAGGTGGCTCTTCTGATGATGTATTTGCCTGGGAAGAGTTGCCAGAGTCAGTTGCAATTCTAGGCGCTGGTTATATCGCCGTTGAATTGGCTGGCGTGCTCCACACTTTTGGTGTCAAGACAGACCTCTTTGTTCGCCGCGATCGTCCTTTACGTGGTTTTGATTCTTACATCGTTGAAGGTTTGGTAAAGGAAATGGAAAGAACAAACTTGCCACTTCATACTCACAAAGTCCCTGTCAAGTTAGAAAAGACTGTTGAAGGCATTACCATTCATTTTGAAGATGGTACTAGTCACACAGCTAGCCAAGTTATCTGGGCTACAGGTCGCCGTCCAAACGTTAAGAGCTTGCAACTTGAAAAAGCTGGAGTAACTCTGAACGAACGTGGCTTTATCCAAGTGGATGAATACCAAAATACTGTTGTTGAGGGAATCTACGCTCTAGGTGATGTAACAGGCGAAAAAGAACTAACTCCAGTTGCTATCAAGGCTGGACGTACTTTATCTGAACGTCTCTTTAACGGCAAAACAACTGCTAAAATGGACTACTCAACTATTCCAACCGTTGTCTTTTCACACCCTGCTATCGGAACGGTTGGATTGACAGAAGAGCAAGCTATTAAAGAATACGGTCAAGAGCAAATCAAGGTTTACAAATCAAGCTTTACTTCTATGTACTCTGCTTGCACTTGCAACCGTCAAGAAACACGTTTCAAATTGATCACAGCTGGTTCTGAAGAAAAAGTTGTCGGACTTCATGGAATTGGCTATGGTGTTGATGAAATGATTCAAGGATTTGCTGTTGCTATCAAAATGGGAGCAACCAAGGCAGACTTTGATGCAACTGTGGCGATTCACCCAACTGCATCCGAAGAATTTGTAACCATGCGTTAATCGAAACAAAAAAAGCTGATACAAATGTGTCGGCTTTTTTTTTGATATTCACGAATCGATAAAAACAACTTACCCAGTCAGCAAAATCGGCCGTTACAGTTTTTTGTTACCTTTGTTACGAAAACAGGTTGACAATAATATTAAATTAAGTATAATAGTTACTATACATAAGAAAAGAGGTTAACTATTTTGAAAAAAGCTCACGTTTATGCTATCCCTGCTATTGGAGCTGCTCTCATTGCTGTTTTAGCACAAATCAGTCTTCCAATTGGACCTGTTCCCTTCACTCTGCAGAACTTTGCAATTGGCTTGATTGCTACTGTCTTTAGACCGAGAGAGGCTGTACTTTCTGTTGGACTCTATCTTCTTCTAGGTGCCATCGGTCTTCCTGTCTTTGCGGGAGGTGGAGCTGGATTTCATGCTTTGATTGGTCCTACTGCAGGCTATCTTTGGTTTTATCTTGTTTATTCTGGACTTACCTCTTCTCTAACTAACAGCGATAGTGGTTTTGTCAGAATTTTTCTAGCAAATCTCTTGGGAGATACCCTTGTCTTTGTTGGTGGGATCATTGGATTGCATTTCCTAGCTGGAATGCCATTTGAAAAAGCTCTTGTTGTGGGGGTATTTCCCTTTATCATCCCAGATCTTGGTAAAATTATTGCTATTAGTTTTATTAGCCGTCCATTACTTCAACGCCTTAAAAATCAGGCTTACTTTGCTAACTAAAAAAGGATATCGGGTTGTCATAACTCAATATCCTTTTCTTTCATTTTGAAAACTTAGTTGCCTTTAAAGGCATCCACCATTGTTTGAAATTCTTCATTGGATAGAGTAATCCCTTTGCCCATTTTAGTATGATCTGGACTCCAAGCACGAATATCAAACTTCGCAGGAGCACCATTAAGCTCACACGGTTGATTTCCTTAGTCCAACCTTTTTCGTTTTCAGAAAGAGTCAACAAGTGCTCTTCAATTTCAAATGTAAATTCTGCCATTTTCTTCTCCTTTTTTAGCTTTCATTTGATTATTCGTAAAATCTTGTAGATTTTAGGAAAATTTTATATAATATTGATATAAAAGAAGGGAGGCCACTATGAGACATAAATTCCAGCAAGTTTTAGATAAAATACATGACTTTTTAAATGGACATGACCGACATGACCAACCCGACCAGACTGAAACCAACTCCCTTACAGCCACTATTGAAGAGGCTATCCAGAAACAAACCGCTGTTCACCTTATCTTGTCTGAGACAAGCTTTACAGGTGACATCATCAAATACGATCAGCAACGCCAGCAAATTATCGTGAAAAATTTTGCCAAAAATGTGACCCGTATTATCCGCATAAGCGATATTCAACGCCTACGATTTGTCCCTTCAACCGTCCAAACAGCCCAAAAAAATAGATTTAAGAAAGAGTGAGATGTAGTTGCTTCATCCCACTCTTTTTCTTAGCGAATTTGTTCAAAATGTAAATGAACCGCGATATGATCTCCATAACCACTTCTTTCCAAGTCACGTTGTAGACGATAGGAAATGTAGTGTTCTGCAATGGTAATGTAACCTGCACCCAATAAACGATGCTCAACCAAAGACTGAATCATGCTGATGGTAGCACGTTCCACCTTGGCTTCTTCCAAATCCAAAACCACTTTCTTAGTGACTTGTGCAAGGTTTTGACGCAAATCATCTGTCAATACATAGACAGTCTGAGCTGCTTTTAAGATAGCTTGGTAAATCTTATCTGGATTAAATTCAGCAATTTCTCCATCACGTTTGATTACTTGCATAGGTTTCTCCTTTATTCTTTGTTTTCTTTGATTTCTGCCAGCATTTTTTCTTCTTCTGCTGTCAGTTGATAATGTTCAAGCAAATCCGGTCTGCGCTCGTAGGTTTTCTTTAAACTCTCGTACAATCGCCACTGACGAATCTTTTCATGGTGTCCACTCATCAGTACATCTGGCACAACCATGCCTCGATAATCATAGGGACGCGTGTACTGAGGATATTCGAGAAGACCTGAAGAAAAACTATCATCTTGATGACTAGATTCCTTGCCAATCACTTCTGGAATCAGGCGGACCGTAGCATCAATCATGGTCATGGCCGCCAATTCTCCACCAGTTAAGACATAATCCCCCAAGGAAATCTCATCTGTCACCAAGGTCTTAATGCGCTCATCATAACCCTCGTAGTGCCCGCAGATAAAGATTAGCTCTTCCTCTTGAGCCAAATCCTCAGCATAAGCCTGATCAAACTGCTTTCCAGCTGGATCGAGGAGAATAACGCGCGGATTTTTCTTTTCAATAGCATCAAAGGCATCGAAAATGGGTTGGGCTCGGAGCAACATTCCCTGACCACCTCCGTAGGGCTCATCATCTACATGACGGGCCTTTTCAGCATTTTCTCGAAAATTATGATACTGGATATCCAAGAGCCCTTTTTCTCTAGCCTTTCCAACGATTGAGTGCTCAAGCGGAGAAAACATCTCTGGAAAAAGGGTTAAAATATCAATCTTCATCGTCTAACCCTTCTAAAATTTCCACATCGACCCGTTTATTTGGAATATCAACATTGAGAACCACTGGTGGAATATAAGGTAAAGCAAGTCACGCTTGCCTTTTCGCTTGACCACCCAGACATCGTTGGCACCTGGTTGCAGGATTTCTTTGATGGTTCCAATCAAGTTATCACCCTCATAGACTTCCAAACCGATAATCTCGTGATAGTAGAATTCACCATCGTCTAGGTCATTCAGATCTTCCTCAGCAACCTTGAGACTGTATCCCTTGTACTTTTCAATAGCATTGATATGGTACATATCTTTGAATTTAATAATATCAAAGTTCTTCTGTTTACGGTGACTAGCGATGGTCACTGTTTGAACAAACTGATCTTTTTCATCAAACAAGGCAAGCTCAGTACCTTTTTTAAACCGTTCTTCTACAAAATCCGTCACAGACAAGACTCGCATCTCACCCTGCAACCCCTGCGTATTGACGATTTTCCCAACATTAAAGTAGTTCATCTTGTCTCCTGTACTCTATTTCTATCCATCTTATTCGAACAATTCTCGAATAATAGTCACAATTTTTTCTGATTCTGACCATTGTAAATAATGGTGATTCCCTCCTAAAATGAGTTTAGTATTGGAAGTCCAATATTCTGATTCTCTGTACTCTTTTTCTCTATAAGACTGACAAAAAATAAATACAGGGACATGAGATTGTATCGATACATTCTCAAAATCTTCCTCAGTAATCTCTCCAGATATCTGAAATCCTGTATCTTGATTTTCCAACTCTGACCCTTTTTCTTGCATTAATTCCCAGATTTCTTTATTAGTTTCAGGGCTAAATGTCTCTTGAGTTAAGTTCTTAAAATAAAGTTCAGGACCAAATTCTTCAATCAGTCTCATTTGCTCTTCCATTTCTGGATAAGGATTTTCTGAAAAATCAGCAAACATGACGTTTTTAGTTGTCGGTTCCATTGCTACTAAAGCCTGACACTTAATTGGTTTCTTGAGCAATTTACAAGCTAAAATTCCACTCAAACTATGTGCACAAAGTATGTATTCAGAAATCGCCAATTCTTCAAGTACTTTATAAACCGCATCTGCAAGATTATCTAGATTTTTTCCAGCTTGGTCATGAATCGGACTCCTACCTGTGTTCGGAAAATCAATTGTCAAATAACCAATTGTAGGAGGAAGTTTTTCAAGTATAAGTGAAAAATTTTCATAACTTGGTAGCAAACCTACGCCACTTAAACAAACTAGCATTTTCTTTTGCTTTTGATAAGTAACAGAGAGACTACCAATTTCTGTAGATACTTCAAACCTCTTCATAAAGAAATCCACTCGTTCTATATAATGAATTATTAAAAATCCTTATCCTTTATTTTATCACGTTCCAAGGATTTTCTCAAGTTGGATAAATCTCATCTTACAGAGCTACTACTTCTTCAAAAAATTCACCAACTATCTGATTAAACTCTTCAGGATGATCATTCATAGGTTGGTGTTTACTATCTGAAATCGTTACTTGACGCGCAGTGGGATTTAAGGCAATGATCCCATCGTAAATCATTTTTAAGTGTTTGGGAAAATCATTTTCGCCTCTTACTAATAGCATGGGAGGATTTCCTTTATATCCTTCTATCTCATGGACTGCCAAGAAACCTGTGATTCCAAGATTCAAGAAAACATCTCGCCCAGTTTCTATAATGGCCGTCTTGACTAATTCTCTTGTGATAGGATTATCTGTACACATTTTTGAGTTCTTATCTGCAATCAACTTCCAAGGAATCGTTTTGTACATAAGGGAACTATATTTTATACGATTTCTCTCTTTATCTGATAGGTAACGATGCTGTCCCCAACTATCTACCATGACCAAGGCTAGAACTCGATTTGGATGACGATAAGTGTACTCTTGAAGTGGATTTCCTCCCCAAGAATGTCCGACCAATATTATCTTATCTAGCTGGAAATAGGACAAAATAGCATCTACATCTTGAACAGCACCTTCTAAGTCAGGTAGACCAACTTTCATAGGTGATTCACCCTGTCCTCTAACATTGACAAAGTAGAGGTCAAATCCTTCAAAGGCATCATACTGGTGGGTCCACATCTGACTACGGCCACAAGCTCCATGATAAAAAATAATGTGGCCTTTACTTGCGTTTCCAGGACGATGATAAACAACCAAATCACAATCTAAGACTGGTATAATGTGACGTACCAAAGTCTCGGGTTTTCTGTTATAAAAAGCAATAGCTTCAGCTATATCATTTTGCTTCATTATTGCACTTTCTCCTCTTTATCCTAGTGTCATTCTTTTTATCTATTGTATCATGCTATATTAAAATCATGGTTTTCTAAACTTTATTCCATTAAAAATTTTGAATTTTCTGTATCATTTAGATTAAGAAAGACTGCTAAGCAATCTTTACTTTCTTCTCATCAGATTCATGCCTAAAATTCCAGCAATAATCAAGGTTGCTCCGATCACATGGTAGCTATAAATTGGTTCGTGGAGGATAAGAGCTCCGGCTACAATGGTCAAAACTGTTCCAAGATTTCCAAAGACACTGACGGTTGATGCTCCAAGTCGAACAATAGCATAGATAGAGAGACTACCAGTAACGATAGAGGCTAAAATTCCCAAATAAAGGATGGAAAGTAGATAAGGAAGCTGTCCGAGCGGTGCAACGTAGGCTAATATGTTGCTATCTAGATAGTGCGAGGTCAGACTCAGCGTATTAAAGGTGACGAAGCCAACAAATATCACAACAGTTGTCATATCCATAGCCCGATAGCGTCCTCCTTTGGACTTGCTGAGGATATTGTTTATTGCATTGGCGAGAACCGATCCCAACATCAAGAAAAAGCCAAAGCTAGCAGTCTCAGTACCAAAGTTAGCTCCTTTACTAAGGAAGATGAAAACTACTCCTGCTACGGATAAAAATAAAAAGAACTTTTGAAGCAAGCTTGTCTTTTCCTTGAGAAAGGCTGATGCTAAAAAGAGGGTGAAAATCGGGACAAGAGCCTGTAGAATTCCCGCTTCAGAAGACGATATATACTGTAAAGCAAAGGATTGAAAAATAAAAAAGAAAAGCGGATAGAAAAGACTCATAGGAAGAATAGAAAGAATATCTTTTCTACTTAAACTCACTTTGATAAGTTTGGCTTGATGAAGAACGACCATTACTAAAGTTGCGATTGTATAGCGATGCGCTAAGTTTGTGAGAGGACTGGCATAGCCTAAAGCAATCTTAGTAAATAAAAAAGAAAATCCAATGATTGCTGAAAAGGATAAGGCTGCTAGGTAAGCTTTTGTTTTCTCGTTCATAGACTGTTACTCCTTTTAAAAATAGCTATTCTCAAGATTGATTGACTATAATTCGTTGAGACTGTTTTTCCATTGTAGCATAGTAGAATGCTAGATGCTATTTCTAGGATTAGTATTTTATGCCTTCTATCACCGTTTATCTTTTTCATTGCCTAAAAAAGACTCTACAAGTCTAATCTGCCTTTCTCGTTCTTGTCTCACAAGTTCCAACTTATCTGCCTCTTGGAGATTCCTTACTTTTATAGCATAATCTACCATTTTCCTTGCTTTCTCTTTCTTATATTTACTAATACCTTCTTTATTAGTAAAAAATTGATTTCTTATCGTCTTAGACGTCCCCCTTCAAATCCTTCCAAATCACGATTATGTTGGTACTTAATGGATGCTGTTTTGTCTTTCTCAAAGATAGTCTTGGTAAGGTCAATATGATTAATAGCTGCTATTGCGACGGTGTAGTGAATGATATCAGCCAATTCTTTTGCTCGTTCCTCATTAGAATCCTTCCCCCCTCTTTTCGACCAGAGCGCCCATTCAAACCCTCGACTACTTATCCGACTTCCTCCACTAACTTCATAAAGAGACCTTCCTCAGTCCGAGACTGCTGGTAATGTTCCAGTAGGTAGTCTTGTAATTGTCTAAACGTTAAATCCTTTATATCCTGTTCCTTGCAAAAAAGCGAGACATTCGTCCCGCCCTTCTTATTTTTCGTCAATAACGATTCTTACTTTTTTGTCTTCAGTTGGGACAGAGTAGACAATCGTTCTTATCGCAGAAATAGTGCGACCCTTACGACCGATTACACGACCCACATCACTTTGATCAAGATCCAAATGATATTCCAAAAATTCTGGTGTATCTTCAATCTTGATAGTTAAGGCATCTGGTTGTGAAATCAAGGGTTTCACAATCGCAATAATGAGATTTTCAATCGTATCCATCTGTCAACCTACTTTAAACTTATTTTGAGAATTTAGAATCGTGGAATTTTTTCAATACGCCTTCTTTTGAAAGGATGTTGCGAACTGTATCTGAAGGTTGAGCTCCATCAGCCAACCATGCAAGAACGCGGTCTTCTTTCAAAGTTACTTGGTTTTCAGCAACAAGTGGGTTGTAAGTTCCAACTGTTTCGATGAAACGTCCGTCACGTGGTGAACGTGAATCTGCTACGTTGATACGGTAGAAAGGTTTTTTCTTAGAACCCATACGAGTCAAACGGATTTTAACTGCCATTTTTAAAGTCTCTTTTCTTATTTTTTATTTCGGTGAAATAGCTGAGCTATTTAGCACATGTTCTATTATAGCAGATTTCTGGCAGGTGTCAAGAAAAAAACTTGACAGACTATAAAATTTTTAAACCATTTATAAATTTGTTAGAAGTAGGAAATAAATGTTTGAAAGAAGCTAGCCGTGAATACTATTTTATACTCAATGAAAATCAAAGAGCAAACTAGGAAGCTAGCCGCAGGCTGTACTTAAGTACGGCAAGGCAAAGCTGACGTAGTTTGAATTTGATTTTCGAAGAGTATTAGAAACATTTTATAAAGACCATCAACTCAAACCCTTCATATCGCCTGAACGAGATTTGGATACTTGGCTCCTAAATCCTAAGCCCGTTCCCAAACGAAATATCAAGGATTTTAAGAATGATATCTACTAATTAATTGATAAAATATGAATTAATAGATTCTAAATAGGGGAATAATTTAGTTCTGTAAAAATTAACTCCTACACCTACAAAGCTTATTCTGACAGACTTTATAACAGTCTAAGAAAAAAGTAGAGATTCATACAGTATCTAGATTTTCCAAAAATTCTTTATCATCAAATGTTATTAACGAAACTATCCAAACCAAATCCGATACATTGCTTCAAAGAATTCTTTAGTTGTTTGACTAGCGAGGGCTTTTATTAAAAAATTTTTTCAAATAATTGCCACCTTGGCACATAAATTCTTGCTTTCCAAATTTAAATGTGATATATTTGTAACATAAAATTTCAAGTGTTATATATTTATAACACAAAAAAGGAGTCTATCATGAAAAAAAGTCAAAAAATGCGTGGCCTCATTGCAATGATTGCTGTAGCTCTCTTTATTGATGTTATTGTTTTATTTGGTTCTAATCTTAGTTGGGGACCCAAGTTAGTTATTACTGGTATTTCAGTGTCAGGTCAAATTGTAGCTATTTGTAGCTGGCTACATAAGAGTCAGAAAGGTAAGGGAAAGATTATTTTTGACTTATCTGCTAAGCTTTACACGATACTTGTGTTTGCAGCAAGCATTTTTTATACAGTAGGAATTTGGGTTGCGACCCCAAGCGAAAGTTCTGGTATTAAAGAATGGATTTTGGGAATTGGCCTCGTTATTGAAGTGATTTTATTTGGTTTTTTCTCTTTGAAAAATGTCAAGGAAACTCCGGACGAACGCTTTTATGCCAATTTAGCAAAGGTAGCTAGCTTGATGTTAGTTTTTACACTAGGCGCACTGATGAGCCTAACAGTTATCATTGGGTATATGGGGTCTCTCACTCTTTACATGGGTCAAGTCTTTATTAGCATAGCTGCCTTGATTTTCATCTTTGCGGTTGTCTACTTTATCTTGGAACGGAGAGGATAAGCATGGCCAAAGAAAGCAAGATTATTACTAATCTTAAATCTGTTCGTGAGTCGACAGGCATGACCCAGCAGGAGTTAGCCGACCTCATCGGCATGCGACGCGAGACAATTCTGCACTTGGAAAATAACCGTTACAACCCTTCGCTGGAAATGGCTCTTAAAATTGCTCAAGTTTTTAATCTGAAAGTAGAAGACCTCTTTGAACTCAGACAGAACGAGGAAGCATAATTCTTTTCGAGACCTAGTATTAAGTTCATTGATTAATTAGGAATTGAATTCAAAAGAAAAATCCTTTGAAAATGTGCTCTTTTAAAATATAGTAATTCTTTCGAATTAACCTTTACTAATTGTGATGCTTTACGAGCTTTCTTAAGACCTGGTTAGGGCACCACTTATTTCATCTAATTTCAAAGTGCTTTAAAATCAACGTTTTCATATGTTTTCAAAAAATAAAATTTCAACTAATTTCAATCAGTTTCATTAAAATAAGGTAAACTTTCATAAAAAATAAGTAAAAATCGAACCAGAATATCAAAAGTTTCCCTTATATAAAATTTATACATATTAGAACAACACCATAGAAAAGAGAGCCACCGCTCTCTTTCTTTTTATCTATTATATTTTCGTTTTCCTGCTAAAGCAAATAGTCCAACACTTGCTCCAAGCAATGCTAAAAGTCCTGAATCCTTCGTTCCTGTATTTGGAAGTTGTTTCTTAGGTTCTGCTTTTGCATTTGTAGCTTGTGCATTTGTAGCTTGTGCAGGAGCTTGATATGTTTTATCGTCTTTAGTTCCTACCGTCGCAACTACTGATTTATTTTGAGACTTAGCATCTACGATGTCAACTACTTTACCAGTTTCGTCAGTAACTTCCTTAGGTTGACCACCTGCTTTACGGATTGCATCTTCTTTGTCTTTCAAAGCTTGCAAGCGTTGTTGTTCTGCAAGGTATGCGTCGTGTTCAGCTTTGAGTTGCTTAAAGTTCTCATATCCAAGAGCCTTAGCTTCAGCGATACCCTCTAGGCGAGTCAACTCTTCCTTAGCAGTCTCCAACTCAGCACGGAGTACGCCAAGTTTAGCATTAGCATCAGTAAGCTCTTTGTCCAAAGCTTTAAGGACTTCATTACGTTTAGTAAGAGCAAGTTCAAGAACTGTATAAGTGTCAGTAGCTTCTTTAGATGCTTCACGTTTACGAGCAAGGTCTGCACCAGCTGATTTACGAGCCAAGACTGCTACATCATGAGCCTTAGTAAGAACTTCCAACTCACCCTTTGCAGTTTCAAGAGCCTCGTCTGTGTTTGATTGTTCAGCTTTAGCATTGGCAAGAGCTGTTTTAGCTTCAGCAAGAGCCTTAGCCTTGTCAGTAGCGTTTGATTTGGCTAGGGCAAGTGATTCCTTAGCAGTTTGCAAAGCTTTAGTGTCTTGTGCTAGTTTAGATTGAGCATCAGCAAGAGACCTTTCAAGCTCTGGAATATCATTCTTGTTACCGACTACGTTAGATAAGTTAGTACGAGCATTAGCAAGAGCTGTTTCTGCGTTGGTGTAGGCAGTTTGGGCTGATTGGACGGTTGATTTAGCTTCTTTAGAGGCTTTGAGGGCGTCGTCATAAGTTGATTGAGCCAGTGAAAGTTTTTCTTGGAGTGCTTTAGTGTTGTTGTTTGCAATTACAACTTTTGTTTTGTCGAATTTGGCATTTTCAGAAATACCGTTGTCAGATGTACCGTCGATGTGGATATTGACGTTACCTTCGCTTGTAGGTTGGAAACCGACACCGATATAGTTTTGATAAACTAGGTCAGGTTTGTTAATGTCACTTAAACGAGCAAAACTAAGAGCGTGTGCCCAGTTAAGTCGAGTTTCAGTGTCTGAGTCAAGGAATAAACCAATGAGAATATTCTCATAGATAGCTTCTTTCAACTCTGCTAAGTTTGATACCCCCTTTCTGTGAAACCGAGGTTCTCAGAAAGAAGAACACCATTAGCATTACCTACACTATCAAGAGCATCATAGTCGTGATTTTCTTCTGCTTTCGATGCTTTCGCAACTTCTTTAGCAATACGAATAGAATCTTCAGTTACAACTGCACGTGGTCTACCGAAAGCATCACGAACCTGGTTGATAAGGTCAGCAGTGAACAAGTTTATTTCACGTTCTACCTCAGGTGTAAGGTTTTTAATGTCTACAGGAACATTTTTATCTTTTTCTGGAGCCTTGTACTTGTTAAGGTTACCCTCAGCACCTAGAATACCTCTCTTTTCAAGCTCTTGTTTACCTAAAGCCTTCAACTGGTCTGAGAAAGACATATTTTTAGTATTAGAGTACTCTCTTAGAAGTCTAACATACTCAGAACTAATATTAAGTTTTGCCTGACCTCCGTCAACACTTTCCAACTCTTCTTTAGCACGGTCGAGGTCAGCTTTAGCAGAAGTGACTGCCTTATCTTTGTTAGATTGGTCAGCTTTAGCATTAGCAAGAGCTGTAGTAGCTTGAGAGAGGACAGATTCAGCTTGAGATACCCCAGTTTGAGCATCTTTGATGGCTTGGTCTGTATTAGATTGAGCCTTTTTAGCGTTATCAAGGTTGGTTTGGGCTGTGGATACTGCTTGAGAGTCAGCCTTGACTTGGTTAGTAAGCGTAGCTACCTCTTTTTCAAGTTGAGTGGTGTCAGTAGTAGATGAAAGAGCATCTACTTTTTTCTGAGAGTCAGCTACCTTATTAGCTGTAGCAGTGGCAGTTTTCTCAGCGTTAGATACTACCTTAGTTTGGTCAGCAACCTTTTCAGCAGTCGCAGATACAGACTTATCAGCATCAGCTACAGTCTTCTCAGCCGTAGCAAGCTCACTGGCTTTCTTGTCAGCGTCAGCCTTAGCCTCAGCTACCTTTTCAGGTGTAACCGACTCAGCTTCTTCTAACTTTTTAGTAGTATCAGCGATAGTCTTTTCAGTATTAGCAATGTTTGCTTCAGTAGTTGAAACAACTTCTTTTTGCTTAGCTACATCCTGATTAGCTTTATCTGATTCAGCCTTAGCCTTGTCAACGTCCGATTGACTAGGAACTTTAGCAACTACCTTAGTTGCAGGCTCGTTAACGGCTACTTCGGTTTCATTAGCTGATACCCCAGTAGATACCCCAAAAAGCTGTAAGTGCTAAAGTAGAAACGACAGCGCCTGTGCGCAATTTCTTGATGGTTCCGTGACCTTGAGTGTTTGATTCCATCGTATAAACTCCTTTATGTCTTAAAAGACTGTTTTATGAATAATATTATACCACATTTTACAGTCTTTTAAATATTATTATTGCAAAAAAATCAGTCTTTTGATAACGATTTATTCAATGAGATAAACTTGTATGATAGTTATGAGGTACTATCATGACTGAAAAAATAAATTTAAGAGAATTTGTTGCAAAACAAATCAGACTTCTAAGACTGAAAAGCGGGATGACACAAGAATATCTAGCAGAAAAGGCTGATCTGGGATTCAACTATATCTATAGATTAGAGAATAAACAGTTAAACGTTAAGCTTGAGACCATTGAAAAAATCATACAAGCGCTTGAAGTTGATATGAATACTTTTTTTAATATCGAAAATCAAAATCAAAGCAGAGAATTTTCACAACTCATTGAAGATATTAGAAACCTACCAACAGAAAAAAGAGAACCTACTATAAAAGCTCTCCGAGATATATTAAAACAAATAAATTAAGCCAAGTATTTTTGAACTTGGCTTTTTTAAAATTTGCTAATTTAGTTTTTAGTCCCTCAAATTATGGATGCACTTGATACAGATATAGAAACTTTTTTCGATATATCCGTAACCGAAAGCAATCCCTTAATAAATCAGCTAATATATAAAATTAAGGAACTAACACCTAGTAAACAAGAACGAGTTCTCAAGCTCATGATACAGCTTATTGACGAAATAGAAACATAAACCAAGTCACGAAAAATTGACTTGGTTTTATTTTATTCTCCTGTAAATAAAAACCGAATATTCTTTGCTATGGTTAAAAATTTCTAAGACCCTAGCATAAATTCTTTTCACCTACCGAAAATGAATAACCAAAATCCCCTACAAAATAGGTATCCCAGCGAAGAGGTCTAAATACCTGAGCAAAATAAGAAGAGTCTGACGAAAATTTAGAACAACATCATGCTATAATATATATCCACTGGCGTAAGTTTTTGACTACCTGTACTATAATATTTATACAATGGCGTATTTTTGAGATAATTCAATTTTTAATATTAAAATGACGTAGCTGAAGGAATCCCCTTGCGATATAGTAAGTGAAATTAAAAGATCGGGGTGATGAAAAATGTACTATTTGAGTTAAATTGATAACATTTGATAACTTGTTATCATCAAAGATTAAAATTACTTGTCAGCATTCTAAAAAGTCTGACCACGCAAAGACAAGGAGAAATTTATATGTCAAAAGAGAAAAAATTAATCGTAGGCAACTACGAAAGCGCAAGAGCATTTTTAAATGCTTTATCAACTTCTGTTGATATCCCCTCAGAAATCAGAGTAGTTGATACAAATAGCGGAATCATCAATGAAGGTCAAGAAAATCACCGTTCATGGGCATCTCTTACATGCGTAGATGTCGAACTCTATGAACAGTTCTCTAGCATTTCTCAAGAGGCTTACTGTCCAACCTTCAAAGTCAAATTGAAGAACTACTCAAACGAGAACTTGGATAGTTTAGTCAACGCTGACATCGTACTTAACCAGTATGACTTGTCATTTGTTCTTGACAAGTTGAAACAGCCAGTCGGCATCGCTCTTGTAGCTGAGCTTACTGATATTGCACTCAAATAGAAAAGAGGTGGCTTATGAAAAATTTCTTAAGAAAAATCATGGAATTAGAGTGGTACTATCAGATTTTCATAGCCTCAATTACCCTTGTTTTAATAGCACTACTTCTTAAGTTTCTTCTATGGATAGTTCCATTTATATTAGGTTCTTTGTTGTTCCTGTGGCTTGTGACAGATGGAGAAATTTTCTCTCTAGCTTGGCATCGATACAAACAAAGAAGTCAAACTGCTATTAATCCTTTATTTGATAGCTTCTATAACTGGTTAACAGAAGTCGGTGTAACAGAACTACCAATCTCTTCACTAAGTTACACACAAGGTGTCGAAGTTACGGAACAAGGTATTTACTTTGTTCATATTGACAAAGAAATCTCTGATGAAGCCCTTGGAAACTTTGAAACAAAAGTAAGACAAGTTGTAAAAACTATGTCAAACGATTCTATAGATTGCGTTGTAAGTCGCTCTAAGCGTGAGCCCTTTCTTGCAGTCAAGGTTCGTTTAGTGTCAACTAATGACATGATGCTAATGCAAAAAAATCAAAGAGAAGAGGACTTCTAGCATGATTAAAAACGTTTTCGAGGTCAACAGTAGGGGACACCCTTCCCCTTTCAACATTGACATAAACCGATATTTCGCTTTAATAATCGCAGGCCCATCAGCCTCGGGGAAGAGTACGTTTTTAAGAAGAATTATCGGTCTCATTTCATTTTATGATACAGATGCTGAAGCTTATTTCATGGACTTTAAAGCAGATGAAGAAATGTTTCCAATGACTAGTGACCATGTCGCAAGAGGTTTTAACTGTTTAGAACTTTTTGAAACAGTCTACAAACGTTTTGAAGCTAGACTTGATAAGCAAGAACAAAACTCGCATAATCTTTACCTAATTTTTGATGAGTGGCAAGCTTTCCTAGCTTACCTAGAACAGACTGATAAAAAGAAACATAAAGATATTTTATCAAAAATGTTGATGATGAATAGCATGGGTAGAAGTTTAGGTTTACGAATTATTTTGTCTAGTCAGCGTTTCTTGATGTCTGACCTTCCAGGGCGCTATAACTTCAACTGTATAATTTCATTGTCTACTAGTTTTCTCATGTCTACCAACAATAGACAACTCCTTTTTCCTGATATGGAAAAAGATGAAGTTGTAATAAAACCTAGAGGGTATGGATATTTTCAACTAGAAGGGGAACCTGTTAAAATGTTTCGTACGTTCCAAGTAAGAGACGAAGAACGGTTAAACCAGCGGATGCAAGAGCTATTTTCAAGATATAGCTAGCGCTTTTTCTGCTACACTTGTTTGATGCGACACTGACCTACCTAGGGATTTCATCGGTTTAGTGTCGGCACGACATTACCAGCAGAAAAATGCCTATTCGCAAGGGCTTGAGGGGTGGAGATTTTTTAAGCGCAACGATGCCGAAGGCAGGGAGTGAAGCGCCAAAAAATACTACCCCGTCCCTTGTTGAATTGGCAAGCGTTCTAGGTTCGATAGGGTTCCATCGGGCAGGAGAGGCTGGGGTTTGGGGCAAAGCCCCAAGAGAAGATTTATTGGGGTTACTACGACCCCCAATAAATCAATAATCAATAATCATAGAAAGAAAACAAAATGGCTAAAGAAAAACGTTCAAATAAATGGGCATTCCTATTCTATAAGGAAAGTGCCCCAGAAAATTATTTAGAAATTCTCGAAGAGTTACACATTCCATTTGTTCTTAGCCCTTGGCATGATAAGGACATTAACAGGGAAACTGGGGAATTTAAAAAATCGCACAAGCACGGAGTCTTATTTTTTGAATCGCTAAAAAGTTATTCCCAAGTATCAGAGCTTCTTACTGAGAAACTCAATACACCTTCCCACGTTGAAGTTGTCATGTCACCAAAAGGTATGTACGATTATTTCATACATGCAGAAAACCCTGAAAAAACTTTATACAATATAGAAGATATTGAATCAGGTTGCGGATTCGAACTTGATAAGTTCTTGATAGAGCAAAATTCAAATTTATTTCTAGAAACTGTTATCGATGTAATCACCGATAACGATTTTACCGAGTTCGAAGACTTAGTTCACTACGCTAGAAATAAAGATATTTCACTACTGGGATTAATAATTGAACGAACCTACTTTTTTACAAAATTTTTAGATTCTAGACGTTATAATCCCCAAAACAACAAAAAAACCTCCTCAGAAGATACTTTGGTGAGCAATACTGATGAGGCAAATACAGATGATTAAAAATCAACTGATAATTCAATTATAGCACAATAGGGAGAAATAACTTATGCAAGTAATTCTACCAGATGAACAAGTTAAACAAATTCAGCTCCTACTTGCTGAACTTATCACAAAAGAAATTGAAAAGAAACTGCACCATAGTAACCTTGAAAGCCCATTTTTAAACAAACAGCAGGCTTGTCACTATCTAGGCATCTCAAACAATACTCTAGATAGTTGGATCAAGAAAGGACTGCCTACAATAAAAATAGGCAAGACTATACGATTTAATAAAGAAGCCATTAATTCATGGCTTTACTCACAAAACTAGAAATATCTATATTTTTGTTTTATAATAGTCATGATATTTTCTGGTTCGATACACAAGGAGGATATCATGCCTATCAGTAAGACAAAGAACGGTACTTTTCGTTTAAAAATCTATATCCCAATAGAAGCACGAATGCCACTTGGTATTGTTAATAGCAACTATTACGATAAGCGATTTAAAACAAGGAAGGAGGCAAGACAAGCTGAGATAGATTTGCTTACTAAATTAAATCAAATAGAGGATAATGAATCTTCAGGACTAGTAAAAGGAGATATTCTTTTCTCAGACTTCTATAACAATATCTGGTGGAAATCTTATAAAGAAGGACAAACTACATCTACTTCTAAACCACCAAGTAGGTCAACAGTTGCTAATACCAAAACCTGTTTTGAAAAACATATACTACCACTTCTTGGAAACTATACGATACAGTTTCTAAATCAAAACAAACAGGTTATCCTAAATCTAATGACGTCTAAAGCTAATGAATATGCAAACTTCAAATCTTTACGTAGCTATGTGATTTCTATTTTTGACTGGGCAGAAGAACTTGAATATATAGAAGCTAATAAGGTTGCAAAAATATTAAGAAGAATAAAAGCCACTAAAAAGATTCAACTTGCAGAGTCAAAGAGAGAGGAAGATTTATATCTAACTCATGAACAACTCCAAGAGTGGTTCTCAGCATTTCAAGAAGATTTAGAGAATGATAAAATAACCCTTAAAGATTATGTCCTATTTTATCTCACTTTTTTCTTAGGCGATAGAAAATCTGAAACCTATGCTCTTCAATGGAAACATATCGATTTTTCAAAATCACAGGTTCAGCTAATTCAAGCTTTAGATAGATATGGACAAGTGAAATCTACTAAGGGAAATAAGAAAACTATTTTCTCTATTTCTAATGACTTACTTCAACTCCTTACCTCTTGGAAAGAACAACAAAAATATGAACTGGCAAAATTTGGCATCATCAGTAATCCAGAACAATTTATTTTTACATATATCGACACAAAAGGAAACATCAATAAGCCTTTACATGCTGACTATCTAAACAACAAAATGAAAAGTATTAGAAAGCGACATAAAGAGCTGACACATGCTACACCTCATAAACTGCGACATACAGGAGCAACACTTGCTAAACAAGCAGGAATGAGCTTAGAAGCTATTTCTGAAGCTCTAACACATAGCGACACAGGTACAACACAGATTTATGTCAATACTTCTAATGTAGTTCCTATGGCAGTCGGTGAATTTGCCTTAAAGTCTCTAAAACAATAAGGTAAAAATAAGGTAAACTTTGAGGTGAACTTTTCAAAAAATCACAAAAAAAGCACCCATAAGGTAAACTTTTGAGTGCTTTGAAACGTTGATATAATCGTATTGATTAACGTTTTGAGAATTGTGATGCTTTACGAGCTTTCTTAAGACCTGGTTTGACACAGTTGGATTTCAGGTACTTTCAGTTTAGCTTTATATCAACCATCATCAAAATCCAACTATTTTCTTATTTTAAAAAATATGAATAAGTTTGATTGAATGAGGGAATTTCTTTAAATTTTTTCTTAGCACCTATAAGTTAATAATACTATTCTTTAAATTATAGTTTATAATTATCTGATGTTTCAATGACCACAAAACAAAGTACAGCGAATCACTTCCTTTAGTCAAACATATAACTGAACAACATTGTTTATCTTCCTGCACTTTCATATTTTTTTCAATCCTTTTTCTAAAAAAATTGTACGACTGATAATAATCAAAAAAACTGTAAAAAAACTATTTGATAGAAAAAAATAGGTTCAATGTATCTTTCCCTAAAAAAATATTAATACTGCAGGATTGGCAATTAATAAATTGGGAACAAATAACATAGTGATCAATCTGTTAATACCTGTAAAAAAATATTATATGGATACTTAGAAATTCCAATATAATTCAAAAAAATACATCTACTTTTGAAAAATTTAGTTGGGAACCAAAAATGAACTAATCGTTATTAGAAACCAAATTGAATAATATATAATACAACCACACATTAAAGAAAGGATATAAAATAATATTTTTTTAATGAATTTAAATGTACATTTAAATTTCCATAACTTATAAAAAAATGATCGCAAGACCAAAAAAAGTATTCACGAATTGAACTAAATTAAATGATCTAAAAAAATATAGAACAACTGAGTATCAAACGGTCTCAATAAAATTTGATCCAAGTTACCACTCAAAAATATCTGATTCTAAAATTCCCATACTTCTAATTAACAATCCCATCATAACTCCATCTACAATAGTGTAGGAACCTACCAAAAAAATAAAAATTTGATAATAGTCCCAACCATTAAAAAGAGTCTATGTTTAAGAAAAATCAATCTAAAAAAATACAATAGGTAAAACCAATCCACAGTATCGACGAAAAATAGACCACAAAAAGAAGTCAAAATGAAAAATTCATATCAGATTTAAAAACCAAAATGAAGTAGCCTAAAAAAATTACTTTTTATTCTAAACATTTTATCCTCCCACATTTGAGAAGTGCTCCACTCCTTTTCTCAATATGAATCTTGATATAATATAAAAAAATGATGCACCAAATCAATTGAATACAAATAATTCTCAAATAGTCTATTAATTTATATGTATCATTACTAAACATCTGAAGCGGTTCATATACTAAGTATTTAAAAGGTAATACATCTAAAAAAACAGACGAAAAATTATTTGAAAAAACTTAAAAGGCAATAATATTCCTGATAAAAAAACTGAATTACTATTTCTTTAACAGTAAGGACAAAAAAATATTTTCTAACCAAAAAGAAAGCATACCTACACAACATGATATTAAAAACCATAGAACCATAGATAGAATAATTGCAATACTTCCTAAAAATAAGAATTTCAATGGTTAATAACTCATTCTTGTAATAAACACTGGAGAATAAAAATGACAGGAATGATGATAAATAATAAATGAGCAAGCCTATCTCCAAGCATTTTACAAAAAAATAATACTTATAAAAAAAGTAACAGGTTTTATTAATATGCTAAAAAAATTTCCTGAATGAACATCGTCATTGATTTCCCAATCAACTGGATAAAAAAACAAAATATGAAAAAAATTATAGTCCCCAAATAGTATTGAACCATTGAGGTAAAAATCATATCCTGCTATATTTATCTGGTTACTCTGATATATATACGTCCATAAAAAAATACTGATATCATAATTTGTATACTTGCCTGTAACATTAACAATAGTACACTTGATTTATAGTTCAAAATAGATCGAAATGATATCAGAATAATAGACATTTCTTTTTTTCAATTGTGCTCCTTTTTTTGTAAAAATAGTTTTTGTAAAAATAATTTCTTCTAAAGAAAGATTTGATATTTCAAAAATCTTCTATATCTACAAGCTTATTGATTGATTCTAATGTCTCAAAGACAAAAATCTCTAGGTATTTTTTTAGTATACATTCCGATTTTTGTTTGAGAAATGACTACTACTCCTTTAACAGAGCATAACTCTGGTACCAAATCTAATGTCATTTTTATCTTTAAATATTTAAAAATCAGAAAAATTTAGATAAAAATAACATCCATTGACTCCTGCAAAATAATTTTTCCTTTGTCAATGACGATTAATTCGTCACAAACAGACGAAATATCATCCATATCATGACTCGTTAAAATAATAGTAGTATGACATTCTTCATTCATTTTCTTTAAAAATGTTCTGATATCTTTTTTAGACTGTATATCTAACCCTATAGTAGGCTCGTCTAAAAATAATATTTCCGGACTTGTTAAAGATGCCGCGATAAACTCCATTTTCATTTTTTGTCCAAGAGAGAGGGTCCGGACCTGCTGGTAAAGCTGATCTTTTACATTCAACAAATTGCTTAATTCCTGAATTCGTTCTTGTAAAATCGCCGGTTCTACCTCATATAAAGTACCAATCAATTGAAAATAATCCATAGCCGAAACATCTTGAAATAACTGTAATTTATTTCCTACTACTATTGAAATTTTTTTTCTAAAATTTATACTTCTTTTAAATGGAATTTCTCCATTCACTTCTAATTTTCCGGAACTAGGATAAAGAGTCCCAGTCAACATTTTAATCGTTGTGGATTTACCAGCTCCATTACTCCCAATAAAGCCAACTATACTCCCTCTCTTAATCGTAAAACTAATATCTTGAACAGCTCGAATCGTTATTTGATTACGTTTCAAAAATCTCTTGATAAATGGGAGTCTTGAATCAAAATTATAAAAATTTTTAGATAAATTCTGAGCATTAATAACTATTTCACTCATATATCTCTCCTTTCGATAAAATATATTTACTTGTACTTTTTTTCCATACTTTACCAAAAATGCTAAAGATTGAGCTAAAAATCTTCGGGATGGGTAAAATAATATTTGTCTTTAAAAAGTTTCTCAAAAACCTTCAAGGCGATTATTGAAATCATTAAATTTTTGTATTGTCTAGCTGGTTGAATGTCTCTTTAATATCCATAAACTTTCTCCGTGATTCTTTATTTCACTTTATAAATAGAAGAGTGTCTATATATTTATAGATCCTCAAGAACTTGCATTTTATCAAGTATAAGTAGAATAGTATGTAAGGGTTTACATATTCATATTATATGATTATTTAAGGAATCCGTCAATTTTTCCACATTATTATATGACAAAATGTATTTTTTTAAAAAATGCAAAAAAATCTATGAGCAAGATGTTTGACTTCCTTTTTTTAAAAGTATATATACTTATATTAACCTTAGAAAAAGAAAAAAATGTTTGAACAGATATTCAATAATAATTACTTTTTTTTAAAAATTAAAAATTCGAACTTTAAATTTTTTTATCTTTTTTTATACTATTGAGTAACCTAAATTGCCCAATTTGTAAAATTTAGCTAGACAAAAAAAGACATCCAAGAGAAATTTCTTAAATGTCTGTAAACGTTGATATAAGCGTGTTGATTAACGTTTTGATAATTGTGATGCTTTACGAGCTTTCTTAAGATCTAGTTTCCTAAATACTTCGAGTACACTTATGGTATTGATACCCCTAAACATCTAAAAACTCTGGTAGAAAAAGGTTATGCTGGCATTGAAACGTCTTTTGATTCACTTGACCATCTGAATGCTACTATGAAAAAGAATATTCTGAAAAGCAAGGGAATTACAGGCCTTTCTAAAATGAAGATTGCAGATTTGGATCAAGCCCTTCATAACCATTTTTCAGAAGAGGAATTAGCTAGTTTCTTTTCGATTCGTGGCTACAAATTGACTCCAAAAGGAGAGCGGATACTGGAACAATACCAGGACATTGTCGACCGTCATCCAAAGAAAAAATCTCTAATCAAGTGATTTTTTGGTTGATTTTCTCTAAAACTACCTTATCACTAACATTTGAAATCCACTTCCTTTTAGGGTACAATGGTAGAAATGAATTTTTGAGAGGAACAGAATGAAAAAACTAGCAACCCTTCTTTTACTGTCCACTGTAGCCTTAGCTGGATGTAGCAGCATCCAACGTAGTTTGCGTGGTGATGACTATGTTGATTCCAGTCTTGCTGCTGAAGAAAGTTCCAAAGCAGCTGCCCAGTCTGCCAAGGAATTAAACGATGCTTTAACAAACGAGAATGCCAACTTCCCTCAACTTTCTAAGGAAGTTGCTGAAGATGAAGCCGAAGTGATTCTCCACACAAGTCAAGGGGATATCCGTATTAAACTCTTCCCTAAGCTAGCTCCTTTAGCAGTTGAAAACTTTCTCACTCATGCCAAGGAAGGCTACTATAACGGCATTACCTTCCACCGTGTCATCGATGGCTTTATGGTCCAAACTGGAGATCCAAAGGGAGATGGTACAGGTGGTCAGTCCATCTGGCATGACAAGGATAAGACAAAAGACAAGGGAACTGGTTTCAAGAACGAGATTACTCCTTATCTCTATAACATCCGTGGTGCTCTTTCTATGGCCAATACTGGTCAACCAAACACCAATGGTAGCCAGTTCTTCATCAACCAAAACTCTACAGATACCTCTGCTAAACTCCCTACAAGCAAGTATCCAAAGAAACTCATTGAAGCCTACAAAGAAGGTGGAAACCCTAGTCTAGATGGCAAACACCCAGTCTTTGGTCAAGTGATTGACGGTATGGATGTTGTAGATAAAATTGCCAAAGCCGAAAAAGATGAAAAAGACAAGCCAACTACTGCTATCACAATCGATAGCATCGAAGTAGTAAAAGACTACGATTTTAAATCTTAAAAACCAAAAAAATACAGTATCCACATTCGGTACTGTATTTCTTTTACTCTCATTCTTAAGTTAAATTATTAAAATCCCATATTTGGTCCATCCAGCCTTCATAAAAGTCTGGTTCATGGCAGACCATAAGGATAGATCCCTTGTATTCTTTGAGGGCACGTTTGAGTTCATCCTTAGCATCCACATCCAAATGGTTGGTCGGCTCGTCCAACACTAAAACGTTGTTTTCACGATTCATCAAGAGACAGAAACGAACCTTGGCTTGTTCCCCACCTGACAAGACCTGAATTTGGCTTTCAATATGCTTGGTTGTCAAACCACAACGGGCAAGGGCTGCACGAACTTCTGCTTGGTTGAGAGCTGGAAAGGCATTCCAAACAGCCTCTAGTGGTGTTTGACGATTGCCACCTTCTACTTCTTGCTCAAAATAACCAAGTTCTAGGTAGTCACCACGTTCAACTTCCCCAGCAATTGGCGGAATAATGCCCAAGAGAGACTTCAAGAGAGTTGTTTTCCCGATACCATTTGCACCGATAATAGCAACCTTTTGATTGCGTTCAAAGGTAAGGTTTAAAGGCTTGGTAAGAGGTCGGTCATAACCAATCTGCAAATCCTTGGCTTGGAAGATAAAGCGCCCTGGTGTACGAGCTGGTTTGAAATCAAAGGATGGTTTTGGTTTCTCACTTTGGAGTTCGATAATATCCATCTTATCCAATTTCTTCTGACGAGACATGGCCATGTTTCGTGTTGCAACACGCGCTTTGTTTCGAGCTACGAAGTCTTTGAGGTCTGCAATTTCTTTTTGCTGACGTTCGTAGGCTGCCTCTAGCTGAGATTTCTTCATAGCATAGACTTCTTGGAACTGGTAGTAGTCACCAGAGTATCGTGTCAACTGTTGATTTTCTACATGATAGACAATATTGATAACATCATTGAGGAATGGAATATCGTGTGAAATAAGGACAAAGGCATTCTCATAGTTTTGGAGATAGCGCTTGAGCCAATCAATATGCTCAGCATCCAAGTAGTTAGTCGGCTCGTCCAAAAGCAAGATATCGGGCTTTTCAAGGAGGAGTTTAGCCAAAAGTACCTTGGTTCTTTGCCCACCTGACAAAGAGGTTACATCCGTATCCATGCCAAAGTCCATGACACCAAGGGCACGCGCTACTTCATCAATCTTAGCATCCAAGGTATAGAAATCACGACTCTCCAAACGGTCTTGAAGTTCTCCCACTTCTTCCATGAGAGCATCAACATCTGCTCCGTCTTCAGCCATTTCCATATAAAGGTCATTGATACGGACTTCCGCCTTGAAAAGCTCATCAAAAGCCGTACGGAGAACATCGCGCACCGACTGCCCTTCAGCAAGGACAGAGTGCTGATCCAAGTAACCGGCAGTCACATATTTGGACCACTCAACCTTCCCTTCATCTGGCAACATCTTACCAGTCACAATGCTCATAAAGGTTGATTTTCCTTCACCATTAGCACCGACCAGACCGATATGTTCTCCCTTGAGGAGACGGAAGGACACATCTTCAAAAATTGCACGGTCACCAAAACCGTGACTCAGATTTTTAACTTCTAAAATACTCATTTTAATTCCTTATCTTGTTTTTATGTAATCGGTTATAGAGGAGCCAAGCCAGATAGCCACCCAAGGTATTGGTCCACAAATCATCAATTTCAAAGACGCGATTAAAATCAAAGAAAAAGTCCAAGACTAACTGCGTACACTCAATTCCAAGACTCACTAGAAAACTAAAAAGTAGCACTTTTTTTGTTTTCCGCAAGTTTGGAAGGAGATAAAGGAGTTGGAATACCAAAGGAAAAAGCAAGAAGACATTAAGTATATTTTGTAAAAAAATCCAAGATAATTGTCCTACATCACTCACTTCGCCCAGTTTCCAGAGAGAATTGAAAGGAGTCAAAAGAAAAACCAGGCGTCCAAGATGCTGAATACCTGGAGTTTCCACTCCCACAGGGGATTGTTCTTGAGGAGTAAAGCAAAAATAGACGATACAAATGCTATAGAAAATGACTCCCCAGATCAAAACATGATTATAAGTTTTCTTCATCATTAAGGATTGACGGCTGCGACTGCTTTCTGGCGGTCACGTTTCATTGTGTTAGAGCGCAATTGTCCACAAGCTGCATCAATATCTGTACCATGCTCTTGACGAACCACACAGTTGACCCCTTTTTCTTAAGTGTATCATAGAAGGCCATCACGCGCTCTTTGGGACTACGGCTATATTGGTCATGCTCACTAACTGGGTTATAAGGAATCAAGTTTACATAAGACAATTTCTTGATGTTCTTGAGCAATTCAGCCAATTCCAAGGCTTGTTCTACCCCATCGTTAACTTCATTGAGCATGATATACTCAAAGGTTACACGACGATTGGTTGTTTCGATGTAGTACTCAATAGCTGCAAAGAGTTTTTCAATCGGAAAGGCACGGTTAATCTTCATGATACTTGAGCGTAGTTCATTATTGGGTGCGTGAAGGGAAACTGCAAGATTGACCTGAACCCCTTCATTAGCAAAATCACGAATTTTATGAGCCAAACCTGATGTTGAAACCGTAATGTGACGAGCACCGATTGCCATTCCCTTGTCATCATTGATGGTACGAACGAAATTCAAGACATTATTGTAGTTATCAAAGGGCTCACCGATACCCATGACAACGATATGGCTGACGCGTTCGTCCTGTCCACGCTCATCAAAGTATTTCTGAACCAGCATGATCTGCGCTACGATTTCCCCATTATTGAGGTCACGTTGTTTCTTAATCAAACCAGAGGCACAGAAGGTACAGCCGATATTACAGCCGACCTGAGTGGTCACACAGACTGACAAACCATAGTGTTGACGCATGAGTACAGTCTCGATCAACATACCATCAGGCAACTCAAAGAGATATTTGACAGTCCCATCAGCAGACTCTTGAACGATTCGCTGTTTCAAGGGATTGACCACAAACTGGTCATTGAGCTTAGCAATCAAATCTTTTGAAAGGTTGGTCATTTCTTCAAATGACTGCACACGTTTACGGTAAAGCCATTCCCAGATTTGATCTGCACGGAATTTCTTTTCTCCCTGCTCCAATACCCATTCCTGCATGGTTTGACGTGTTAAACTATAAATTGACGGTTTCATTTCTTCTCCTTATTCTCTACTCACTTCTGACGAATGACAAAATGACGTTGCCCCTTGTCCTCTTTCTGAGAATGCTGGTCCTTCTGACGACGTCTATTTTTCTTATCTGTATTCGGTTTTCGTTTGGTTTGAGTCGGCTTCTTTCCTTTTCTAGAAGGTGTTTCTTCTTCCTTCTTACGCATTTTCTTGTCAAATGATGCTCGCTTAGGGGCTTCATTTTCTAGAACAAAATAGGCACAACCATAACTACAATACTCTAAAAGGTAGTCTTGTAAACGACTGATTTTTTCAAGTTTTTCTTCTGTTCGGTCATCCTTATAAAAACCTCGTAGGCGAAGCTGTTCGTTGCTCCAGTCTCCCACGATATAATCAAACTTGGTTAAGACTTCTGAAAAACGCTGATTAAAAGCCGTCACATCAAAGGCATCCTTGATATTTTCCACCAAGGAAAAAGCTATCCCTTCCGTTTCAACCTTGTCCCCGTGTAAATGAAACTCAGGACCAGGAAACTTGTTATAGTTGTATAATTCAGGTGCAATTTCTTTTCGCATAGATATCCTTTTTCCACGATTACTTAATACTTTATTCTACCATAATTTCTAGCAGTTAGCACGTTTCTCATAAAAATGAAAAAAGTCTGACGATTTTGTCAGACCAAAATAATATAACCTTAAAAAGAGAAGAACAATTCTTCCCTCCAACTATCATTATTTAGCAGCTGCGTACAATTCATCTACTTTGTTCCAGTTGATCACTGAGAAGAAAGCTTTGATGTAGTCAGGACGCACGTTGCGGTATTTCACGTAGTAAGCATGTTCCCAAACGTCCAAGCCCAAGATTGGTTTTTTACCTTCTGAGATTGGTGTGTCTTGGTTGCTGTTGAAGTCACTTCAAGCTTCCCTTCTTTGTTGACAACCAACCATGCCCATCCTGAACCGAAACGAGTTGTTGCTGCTGCAGTAAAGGCTTCTTGGAATTCTTCAAATGAACCAAATGTTGCATCGATTGCTGCTGCAAGTTCTGCTGAAGGAGCTGTTTTCTCAGGAGTCATCAATTCCCAGAAAAGAGCGTGGTTCAAGTGTCCACCACCGTTGTTGATAAGTGCTTGACGGATATCAGCTGGGATAGATTCTACATCAGCAAGCAAGGCTTCAAGATCTTCACCGATTTCAGGGTGTTTTTCTAGAGCTGCATTAGCATTGTTGACATAAGTTTGATGGTGTTTGTCATGGTGCAAGTGCATTGTTTCCGCATCGATGTATGGTTCCAAAGCGTCGTATGCATATGGAAGATCTGGTAAGATAATAGCCATCTGTAATACCTCTTTTTCTTTCTATATGAAAATGATAACGCAAACATTCACTTTTTTCAAGTTTTTTGCTTATAGATGAAGAAATCACTGAAATACTTTCTAATAATACTCTTCGAAAATCTCTTCAAACCGCGTCAACGTCGCCTTGCCGTAGATATGTTACTGACTTCGTCAGTCTTATCTAAAACCTCAAAACAGTGTTTTGAGCTGACTTCGTCAGTCTTATCTACAACCTCAAAGTAGTGCTTTGAGCAACCTGCGGCTAGTTTCCTAGTTTGCTCTTTGATTTTCATTGAGTATAAAATAAGCAAATCACTAAGAAACCCATGACAAAATAATAATCTTGACACGGGTTGTAGTTTCAGAAAAATGTCAATTGACCTGACTAGCAATCTGTAAGAGTACCTTTTCAAAAAGGAAACCTTTTTCATAAAGACCCGTTTTAATCTGATAGTCTGTCTCAATCAAATAAGAAATAGCTTGCTTCAAAAAGCTAAAGGAAAGTCCTATTGAATCTCTCAGCGCAAACTTAATCTGATAGGGATTTGGATTGCGTCCGAGAAAACTTCCTAGACTACTTGCAATCTGAGATTCTGTTTGCCCAAACTCCGCCAAAATCTTCACCTGAGTAAAAGTCCGAAATTGTCCTAGCATGACTGCAATCAACTTTATTTCATCTTCACCTTGCAAGGTCAAGTCTCTAACCAAGTCTCGCGCCTGGTCCATCTTTTTAGTCAGAATAAACTGAGTTAAATCAAAAATATTGTCCTGTAAGGTCTTGGGAATAGCGTTGACAATATCCTCTTCTTCGATAACAGAATTTTCCTTATAGGACTGTAAAAAGAGGAGATTTTTCTGGATTTCGCTAAATTGAAAACCCGACTTGACGAGAAGATTTTCAAAAGAATGATTGGCAAACTGCAGACCTTGTTTCTGGCTCCACTTTTGGAAATACTGGCGTAATTCTTGTTCTTTGGCTTCTACTGCATCAAAAACCTTAGCATCGCGCTTAAGTAATTTAACCAGCCGTCTTTTACTATCTAACTTTCCTTCTGCAAATATCAATAACTTGGTTGTTGGCGAAGGGTTGTCAAGGTATTCCTCAAACGACTTGAGCTCATCATCTGTCAAAAAGCGCTTTTTAGCAGTCGTGATATCGACAAAATGATCCAATATCACGATTTTCTCATCAGCAAAGAAAGGAAGGCTGACTAACTCCAGTTCCACATCCTTGTAAACTACTTCTTTCATATCAAAGTAGGCAAAGTTGAGGTCAGCAGAATCATAACCAATCTGTTTCAACACTTGACCCTTCATCACTTCAAACTGGCCCTGGTCTGTCCCTGTAAAAAGGCTCAGGCTCGATAAATTTGATAAAGTCAACTTCTGGCTTTCTTCAATAGCTAGCATCTTCTCTCCTTTCTTCTGATTTTTCGATTTAATTTAGTCAATATAGCGCAATTTCCCACGGAAATCTTCTAGGCTCTCGTACCCTTTTTCCGCCATGATAGCTTTTAGTTCATTGGTAATGCGTTCAAAAGCACCGAAACTTTCTTTGTGAAGGGTGGTTCCCACCTGCACCATACTTGCTCCACAGAGGATATGTTCAAAGGCATCACGACCAGTCAAAACGCCACCTGTTCCGATGATTTGGATTTGAGGATTTAAGCGTTGATAAAAGGCATGAACATTAGCTAGAGCAGTCGGTTTGATATACTCCCCACCAATGCCCCCAAAACCATTTTTAGGACGAATAACGACAGACTCATCTTCTATATAAAGGCCGTTTCCGATAGAGTTTACGCAGTTGACAAACTTAAGAGGATACTTATTGAAAATAGCCGCCGCTTGGTCAAAGTGAACAATATCAAAATATGGTGGCAATTTAATTCCAAGAGGTTTGGTGAAGTAGGCAAACACCTCTGCCAAAATCCGGTCTGTTGTCTCAAAATCATAAGCAATCTGAGGTTTACCTGGAACATTTGGACAAGATAGGTTTAGCTCAGTCAGACCACGAAAATCACTCTCTTGGACTTTTTTCAAGATGGTATGAGTTTCCTCTGGAGACATGCCGACTAGAGATAAGAAGAAAGTTCGGTTTGGCTCTTTTTCCTGCAAGTCCAAAAGATAGTCCAAATAATAGTCTAAGCCATTATTCGGCAAGCCCATAGAGTTGATAGAACCAAGTGGAACATCTTGGTAGCGTGGCTCAGGATTTCCCTGACGAAAGTCCAAGGTCGCTGTCTTGGTCACAAAAGTTCCTGCCGCTGAGTTTTTAACCCCTTCCAGCTCCTCTATCGTCATACAAGCCACACCTGCTGCATTCATCAAACAATTGTCAAACTCAAAACCAGCAATTTGTGTTTTCGTTGATACCATGATTCTAATCCTCCGGATTCCTTTTATTGCTAATATTATATCACATTTTCAGATTTTCTCTTTGAGAAAGATATTTACAAGAAAAAGGTTCGTATTTTATGAATTAAAGAAAAATCTGGAACTAAATTGATAGAATTTTTAGAAAATTTTTGTTTTTCTCTTTACAGTTAAAAAAATTTCTGCTATAATGACTCATGTAATAAAATATGACAACAAAAGGAGAACGATATGACATCTGCTAAAGAATATATCCAAAGCGTGTTTGAAACTGTAAAAGCTCGTAACGGGCACGAGGCTGAGTTCCTCCAAGCTGTTGAAGAATTTTTCAACACTTTAGAACCTGTATTTGAAAAACACCCTGAGTATATCGAAGAAAATATCTTGGCACGTATTACTGAGCCAGAACGCGTGATTTCTTTCCGTGTTCCTTGGGTTGACCGTGATGGAAAAATTCAAGTAAACCGTGGTTACCGTGTTCAATTCAACTCAGCTGTTGGACCATACAAAGGCGGACTTCGTTTCCACCCAACTGTAAACCAAGGGATCTTGAAATTCCTCGGATTTGAACAAATCTTTAAAAACGTTTTGACTGGACTTCCAATCGGTGGAGGTAAAGGTGGATCAGACTTCGATCCTAAAGGTAAAACAGATGCTGAAGTGATGCGCTTCTGCCAAAGCTTCATGACTGAATTGCAAAAATACATCGGCCCATCACTTGACGTACCTGCTGGTGATATCGGTGTTGGTGGACGTGAGATTGGTTACCTTTACGGACAGTACAAACGCCTTAACCAATTTGATGCTGGTGTCTTGACTGGTAAACCTCTTGGATTTGGTGGTAGTTTGATTCGTCCAGAAGCAACTGGTTACGGTTTGGTTTACTACACTGAAGAAATGCTTAAAGCTAACGGTAATAGCTTTGCTGGTAAGAAAGTCGTTATTTCAGGTTCTGGTAACGTAGCTCAGTACGCTCTTCAAAAAGCGACTGAACTTGGTGCAACTGTTATCTCTGTGTCTGACTCAAATGGTTATGTCATCGATGAAAATGGTATCGACTTTGATCTTTTAGTAGATGTTAAAGAAAAACGTCGCGCTCGTTTGACTGAGTATGCAGCTGAGAAAGCAACTGCTACTTATCATGAAGGTTCTGTATGGACTTACGCTGGAAACTATGACATCGCTCTTCCATGTGCTACTCAAAACGAAATCAACGGTGAAGCAGCTAAACGTTTGGTTGCTCAAGGCGTTATCTGTGTATCTGAAGGTGCCAACATGCCAAGCGACCTTGATGCCATCAAAGTTTACAAAGAAAATGGTATCTTCTACGGACCTGCCAAAGCTGCCAACGCTGGTGGTGTAGCCGTTTCAGCCCTTGAAATGAGCCAAAACAGTCTTCGCCTCTCATGGACTCGTGAAGAAGTTGATGGACGTCTCAAAGACATCATGACAAACATCTTCAATACAGCTAAAACAACTGCTGAAACATACGGTCTTGATAAAGACTACCTTGCAGGGGCTAACATTGCTGCCTTTGAAAATGTAGCAAATGCTATGATTGCACAAGGTATTGTTTAAGATTTATTTGGTCAATCCTCAATCACTACGATTGGGGATTTTTAGATTGAATTAAACAGTTGGAAAATTACTTACTTGCCCCTTTTAGAACAAAAAGAAAAACCGCTACTCCTAAGAATAGCGGTTTAATCATGTTTTTAAGCTACTAATGTAGTTGCTCTATTATTTAAGAGTAACAATTTGCTAATCTTATTTTCTCCCAGTATTAGTGGGTTAATTCCTCCATTTTCAACTTTGGCAGGAATTTGGTAGGTAAATTGATAATCCAAGATTATCTAAACTGTCTGTAATCTCTTCTGAAATTGTTGAATCACCTGAATAATACCAGTGACTATATGTATTCAACGTGGTTGACTTATCAGCATGTCCTAATCGATATGAAACATATAAGGTATCCTTATGCAATACATTTATAAGGTAGGAAGCGTGACTATGTCTTAAACCTTTCCCCGTAATTTCTGGTACACCCGCAACTCTAGCATGCCTTTTTATTATCCTAGAAATTGTAGACTTACACAAGGGGGCACCAAAACGTGATATTACATAATCTTTATCATCATTCTTTATTTGAACTTCTCGCCATTTTTTAAGTATTGTAATCGTAAAATCATCTAAATCAATTTTACGATTCCCTGCTACTGTCTTTGTTTGTTGTTTAGCATACCATACACCGTTTTTGTCTTTCTCAATTGTCGAATGAACATGAATCCATTTACGTTCAAAATCAATATCTTCCCATTTAAGAGCAATACCCTCACTAACTCTTAAGCCAGTCATAAAATATAACCAGATTGTCATGTAATTATGGAGTCCCTCATACTCACTAATATCAAAAGAGTTTATTACCTTCTTAAATTCATCAAATGTCCAAAATTTTGTATCAGGGTGCTTTCCTCTAGGATTATCTAATCCTTTAAAAGGAACTCTATCAATATAACCCAATCTTTCTGCATAGCCCAGACACGCTTTTAAATCTAGACCACATATTTTTAGCATAGTTACTAGAATACTTGTCTATAATAGCTAAGCGAAATCTTTCACAGTCAATAGTACTAATATCTGATAATTTTTTACTACCAAATTGCTTAATAAATAACTGATGATGTGGTAAAGCGGTCTGATAAGTTACAAATTGAACTTTTTGTTGATAATATTTTTAAATAAATCTCTTCCATAAACTCTCTAAAAAGTTAGAAAAACTATTATTAATAGTAGAGTTCACAAATTCATGTTTTTAAAACGAAGTATCTCTTCATAAGCTTCCTTAAAAGAATTAAACGGTAGTCCCTGTTGATTTTTCCTTCCTTTCTTTTGAATTCTTTTCCCAGTTATTGGATCAACTCCTAATTCAATTTGAAAGTAAATTTTTCCTTTTGAATCTTTGTATACACCTTTATATTTCTTTGTCTTTGATATAACCATTTTTCTCACCTTCTATATCTGAAAAAGAAATACCAATTAAATTTTCTACAATATTTTTAGGAGCAATGCCTAACCTTTTATTATCGAAAGGTGAACAACCTAATTGTACCGCATTCTTATCATTTTTTCTAGCTTCTTCAAACTTTTTTACAGCAATTTTTTTTGCTTGTCTAATAATATTTCTCGATGTGTGCTCTGGAAAACCAATCGCAACTAAATCTTTATAGTTTACTGTTTCCATGATTTTACTACTTCCTTTCTTAGATTTTTTCACCTCCATGGCATGACTGATGAAGTCATCATAAGAATTTCACTTGCTGCTCTTTTACGGTGGCAGCCTGAACGGTCAGAAGTATCATTGTATATCATTTGTATCATGGCATATAAAGTATCGCTCTATTTTATTGATGGTTTTAATATCGCTCTTATCATGGCGAGCCATTCAAAACTGCTCCACAAATGAGGAAAGTACCATTTTGGACTATTCAATTGTCAATGTGCTTTCTTAACCTAATACTTTTTAGAGTAATAGTCTTCTTTATTATCCACTCGACCTACAAGGTAATCTAAACTTACATTATAAAAATCTGCAAGTTTGATAAGGTCATCTATAGAGATTAACCTGGTACCTGATTCCATTTTTAGAATACGCTGATCTTGTACAATTTAAGATTGTTTTTTTGCAACATATTCTTGTGTCAAATCATCATCCTCGCGTAAATCTCTAATCCTTTTTCAACATCCAATGTCTCCTAAAAACAAGTATAATATAGTTATTTTTCTTATTTTTTTAAATATGTGACAAATTGGAACATGAAACTATTCTAGATATACTTTTTTTAGGAAATTGTTTACTCTATATGTATCTCATTTTCCTTGATAGATTTCGTATTTTTTTGTTTTCTGGTAGTTCTTTATCGTACGATTAAACATCTCAAATAAATTTATAGCTTCCCTATGTTGTTCCTTCAGTTTTTTTCAAGCCTTCCTTTATAAATGAACAAATCTTTCTCTATTGTGTCCACTGATATTTTGACATTAATATTATCTTCTAAATTTCCTGAACCATTTTCCATATCATTCAACAATATTTCCTCTAAACTAGACAAATTATCAATTTTATCTTGGACTTGTTGAATCATATTCTCTAGATATGATATTTGGTCAATGAAATCTTTTGTTATGTCTTCATAAGTATTCGAACTAGTTTCTGAAGATATAAGAAAAATCTAATTGTTCTATTTTTTTTCTTTAATTTTTGCTTAGAGGAATTCTTCTATACATATACTGCGATTCATACTGAAGATTAAATTGTCTAATCAAAGTTTTACCTTTCATAAAGCGATTTTTTTCTGCTGAATCTTTTATGATATACATAGTAAGAACTAGTTTCTCTGAGAAATACTTTTAACTTTTTTTCTTCTTCCATATTGATTTGAATATTTGGTACAAAAAAATAAGTCCTTCTTGTCGGATTCCAAACTGTACCTTAATGTAAATTCCATCTTCTACCACTTCTTCAACTTGATTAAGATTCAACTCTACTTCAAACTCATGAACAGCATCCCTATTTCTCTTGAAATCTTGATATGATTTCCATATCCCATCTTCTGTCGGCAACTTTTTTTTCTTTAATTAGCTTTTTCTTCATTGTAACGTTCAACTAAATTTTTTTATTATCTAAGACAACAGTTTCATTTTTTTGTTATTAAAATAGTCTTGAAAAATAACTAACACTATACTGATTCGTTTTTACCAATTCCTGCTCTGAAATCTTAATCCCATCAAATTCAAATAGAACATGTTTTGCTTTTCGGAATTATTTTTTTAAGCCCAAAAAAATTCTGCTCGTTGAATCAATTCATTCATATTCTTCATTTTCGGAAGTAAAAAAATTCTAAGATGTTTATGATTTCCCTTTGAACAAACTTTTTTTCTTAAAAATAAGTTTCATTATAAGGTTGTTTTCTACTCAATTTACTATCACGTACGACTTGTTTCATATTTGAATCAGTCATAAAAATAAGTAACATGCTTGTGTCTAAAAATCAATTTTTTTAAATGTAAAGCTTTTTGCTTTTTTTCTTGAAATCTTCAAAAATTTTTTTCGAGTTCTCGATTAGAAAAATATACTCGTTGTTTTATTTCGTATTTGTAATTTGTTTTTTTCGATAAACTTCATACTGATGATGAGAATAACGATTTTTCTATAATTTTTTTGCGCCTACAATTTTTGAAAGACGATCTGAAACCATTCTTAGATTACGTTCTGCTTTTATAATCCCATAGAAACTTTTTTTATCAGAATTCTTATCAATTGAATTTAGTATGATGTGATTGTGGATATGATCTTTATCAACATGAGTTGCCACGATAAATCGAAATCTACCACCTGTTAACTCTTTAACTGTCTCATAACCAATCTGATTGATTTGTTCTGGAGTAAGATGGTCATCTGGAGAAAAAGGACTGAATGATATGATGAGAATGAATTTTTTTCTTTGATTTGCTTCTTGCCTATCATGACGAATTTCATAAAGAGTATCATTGCTTAAAAAAATTATCATTGTACATCTTCACTAGTTCTTTATAACTAGGAAAAATCTAAATAATTTCTCATGCCAAAATCTGAAACTAGTGTTAGGTTTTTTTGTTTTACTTGGATTCAAAAATATATTTGATTAGTTTACTACGATAATTTTTTTCCATGTATCGCAAAAGTGTTTAGTGACGACCATAAAATTTCCTCAATTTTTTTCAGATTGGATAAGAAAAATCTTTCTCCACTTCTACTATTAACTCTTCTATACCTTTTCTCAATTCATCTAATTCAACTTCCGTTATTAAGTTCGAATAATTTATGCTTCTGGCGATTTGATTAATATTATTTCCTATTCGTTTTAATTCAAAAAAATTAAATCTTGATAACTATTCGTATCAATGGTGATGAAATTCATACCAGGATCTAATAGAGTTCGTCTAGCATATTCTGAAAAGGATAAGCAGTTACTTTTTGAGATATTTTCATTTAATTTGACTAATTCGAGATCAGATAAAAAGACTTTTTTTAAATTTGTTCTATATCGGTGTTCCACTCTACCACCCTCATGTATTTGTTACTAAAATCTTCACTAAGAGGACTTGTTTTTTCTACCTCTTTAATTAATTCTTGAATACAAGTTAACAGAATAGAAACATGTTCTTGAGTAACCTGATGATTTATTTTAGCAATTATTAATATTTCATGAACATCACGGCTAATTTGTTCCAACTTTTGATTTTTCCAAATGTTGAACCATTTTTCCATCTGTTTTTGTCCATCAGACAATAGTAAGCTTTTACGGAGAAAATCAGAAAAATTATCCTCTCCTTTCTCTCTCATTAAATCTAATATTTGTTTTTCTTCCGTTTCTGTTAAGCGAAATTGTTTCCGAATACTACGTATATCTCTTTTCATATGACTTTTCCTCCCTCATTGATACCTGTACTGACAATGTAAGCTTACAGACACTGTCAGTATATTTTTCAAAATAGATTCAACATTTTTGTAAGGCTTTGCGAGCTCAGATATTGTGTCCACAATATCCCAAAAATCATATCGCCTGCCATTTCAAACCTCACGGTTTAAAAAACAAACGATATGAAAATGTGGTGGCACGCCCCCAAACCCCCAAGATAAATCTAAATTAAAAAAAGTATAACAAATACTTTTTGATAAAATTATCACAGAAAAAAGAGCCCTATCGGACTCTTACAAATTAAAACAATGTCTCTGATATTCATACTGCCTAATCCCACTACTATCTTTGTTCATCTTGATAGAAAAAACAAAGTAATGATCACGATTGTCTAAAGATTTGCTTTTGTTTAATTTAAAATAATGTTTCTGAGACATAGCCATGGTGCGTAAAATATCATCAGTGATAAATGTTAATGGTATATCTAAAGCAGAATACTTGTAAAAATCTGACTCAAACCTTAAATAAGAATCAGAAAAATAATCTAGCTGTAATTTATCATCATATAATTCTTTACGATTCATATAAATCTACCCCTTCTATCTGTATATCGAGTATATCTCCCCATCTTAATCGAAGAAAACCAGAGTCTGATTTAATGGATATAGACTCTCTCCCAATCTCTTTAACAATACCCGATACTACTTTTCTTCTATTTGAGAGCTTACAAACAAAAGTTGCTGGGAATACATTCGTATAAAGTTGACGAACAAATAGAACTTTCTCTTCCATTGATAGGGAAATGGAGATGTCTTCTCTATTTTTTTCTTCCCAAAGAGAACTGGAATGTTCTGACAAAAAGAATCCCATCCACTTAGCCATCCCACGGTCTTGATACTCTCTTGCAGACAAAAAAGGTAAATAAGAACGATTCATCATTTTAGTCCATCTAATCCTCCAGCTGAATGACCACCAATGAGTTTACTTCTTGCGATTGTTCTAGAAGCTTGATCCAGGGCATTCCCTTTCAATAGTGAAGTAAAACCAAATTCTGTTCGAATAGCATCAATTGCGGACTGGAGCCTTTCTTCTTTTTCTATTTTCTCAACATCATCAAATAATGAAATCAATCCAAATGATTCATCTACTAAACCTGAATAGCTCACTGCAACACTTCTGATAGCTCCTGAAGTATATTTAGTGTGAAATAACTTTAAAACATAGTTTGTAAGTAGTGCTGTTTGATTGGTTGGTTCAATCTTCATTTGAGTATGAATAGATCGTTTCTGTTCCACTTTAGAATACCCTAAGTGTATAGAAACTACAGTTGCTTTCTTACCAGCTCTTCTCAATCTAACTGCAACTTGTTCTGCCATCTCACGAAGTATGATTTCAATATCTCTTTGTTTGACATAATCTCTAGGTAAAACTTGAGAGTTCCCTATTCCTTTTGACTTTGGCTTATAAGGTTTATGAACATTACTTTCATCAATCCCATTAGCATGAAACCATAACTCTAAGCCCATGATACCAAGCTCTTTTTTAATCAAGTCAGGATTAGCCTTAGCTAATTCTTTAATCGAAAAGATACCTAAACTATGTAATCTCTTCTCCATCCGATTCCCAATTCCCCAGAAATCTGTCATTTTAGGGATAGACCATACTTTCTTTTCAACATCTTCATAGGACCAATTGGCTCTCATTGTCGGAGTCTTTTTAGCTTCATTATCTAGTGCTAACTTTGCTAATAAGGGATTGGCATTAGACATACCAACCGTTGAATAGATTCCTGTTTTTCTCCAAATCTTTTTTTGAATAGCAGCTGAGATGATGTCTAACTTATCTTTTCGACTAATACTTTTATCAGGCACAAAATAATTTAATGAACTTGTTAAATCAATAAAACCTTCATCAATTGAGTAGGGATAAATATCGTCTGGTGCTGCAAAATCTTGAAAGATTTTTTGAATCTCCATATTGACTGCAATATAAGTATCCATTCTCGGAGGAACAATCACTGTTGATTTTGCCCACTCTTCTATATAACGGACATAGTCTATCGTTGTCGGTAACCCTTGCTTTCTAGCATTATAGTAAGAGAACTTTCTAGTCTTTACATCAAATGGTAAATCATAGGAACGTCCAACATTTGATTTCCCAAATACCTTCTTAAACATAGGAGAGGAGGCAAGAATTAAACCCGCAGAATTATCTGCACGACTCATAACACAAAGTGAAGTCTTAAGTGGATGCAGGCCTCTATCTACACATTCTACACTTGCGTAAAAAGATTTCATATCAATAAAGGCAATGTCGCTTTTAGGTTCGAGACTATAATCAAACCAAGTCATACTCAGTCCTCTAAAGGCATAAAGTTTCCAACAATTTTCCCTATGATACGAGGATTCTCATCATAAGGCGCAAACTTATCTGAATAGTTTCGATTGAGTGAAACTAAACGAAGTCCATTTTCTTCACGATACACTTTCTTGATATAGGTTTGACCATCCCAATCGATGGCATAGATAGCTCCATCATAATCAAATCCTGTTTGCTTAATAAGGGCTACAGAACCATTTTCATATGTCGGTTCCATTGAATTACCAAACACCCATGATGCAAAGTCATAATCAAATTGATGATTGAAGTAAACTGTATCGTAATTACCATCATCAAAGTAAGCTGTTCCTGTACCAGCTGATAATTTTTCATAGACCTTATAAGCAAATCGTTCAGAAACTTCTACAACTTTAGAGTTTTGATTGTTCAATAATTCTTTTGCATAATGAAGTGTCGCTTTTTGATTCTTTTCAGTTAGCTTGAGATAAGTTTCAACTATTTCATACTCTGATTCAAAATATCGAGGATCAACATTCAAAATCTGACTCAATTTGGTTAGATTGTTTTGATTAGGCTTTGTTTTACCTAATTCCCAATTAAAGTATGAAGCTCTACTGATTCCCAAACTGGATGCAAGTTGAGATTGTGATAACCCCTGACTTTCTCTTTTTTCTTTTAATTTAATAGGTGAAAACATTTGTTCTCCTTTTGTAAGTTTATTAACTAACAAAAGAATACCATAGCTGCTGGAAAAAATCAAGAGTTTAATAATCCCCAAGATTTAAAATAATCATAAACTACTCTAAATTCGTACTTATATTGTTAGGAAATCATCACTGAAGAATGCTAAAAACTTTTGAAAAAAATATGAAGAACAAGAAGATAGAGAATATAAAAAAGGATCGTTATTTTTTAATTGACGATCCAATAGACTTTATTTTAAAAATCTAACTCTACAAACCATTTCGATTAGTTAAATCTTTCAATCTTTCTTCTCCTGATTTAAGCATATCCTTCTCTACTTGATTCCATTCTCCAAATAGTAAGTCATGAAGAACGGTTGCTGCTGAAGTTGTATTTTCTTTTGAATCATATACACAACTTCTATCTCGTTGGTAAATTTGAATTCTTTCAAAGATAGCTACTTCTTCCAATTGTCGTGTATTATCAACTAAATGATTTACAATGAAATCATGATGTTCTTTTGGAGTTGCGCGTGCTTGATTTGGATTGATAGCGTACAGTTCTTCGTATCGGATAAGGGTGCTCAGATAGGACAGCTTAGGCTTTGTCGCAATCAAGGCTAATTGTACTTCATATCCCTTATTTTTCAAGAGTTGTGCTGTTTTCTTTGGAACATCAACCGTTCGTAAAGTTCCCTCTATCAAAAGATTGTATCCCAAATGACTCAATTCTGTTACTAAAGACTCTACCATTTTACCCGCAAAATCTTTGGTGTATTCAACACTATCTTTGCCATATTCTTGCTGCAGTTCTAAATAGTGTGGATGTTGAGAGCGAAAACTATCGCCATCTATGATAACAATATTTCCTTGAAATTCTTTCTGTTTAATACGATGAATTGTAGTCTTACCAGCTCCACTTTGCCCTCCAAGCAAAATCGCTATAGGTTGCTTACTGGATTTTTTTCCTCTTGTCAGTGAGCGAACGTTCCGAGCTAAAGCATGTTTGAATGCACTATCGGTATAATCTTGGATTTCCATTAGGCTACCATCCGTTTTTCAGATATCTCTAACATACGTTCAATTCCATCCAAATAGCCACTATATCTCTCTATTTCATCAAAAGTTTCTACTAGATAGATATTCGTATGAATCAAATCAGATAGATCATCACTCATTAAAATCCAAGGATTAGATTCATCATCAATGCCAATTCCCTGACTATCTTGATAACGATAGAGTCGAGATAATAGATTAGCACCTCTTTCTTTCACAATTTCAATTTTTAAAGTTAATTCATAATCTTCAACAGGATTGAGCATTTTATCTTCTCCAACAATATCGACATAAGATACATTAAACTTCTGGCAAATGATATCTATTAGTTCCGTAGAGACTGAACTCGTTCCATTTTCATACCGGCTCAAGCTATTTCGAGAAATTCCTACAATTCGGGCAAAGTCGTCTTGTGTTAAGTCATGTGTTTTACGTAAGGATTTTATGTTCTTTCCAATCATGGCAAACTCCTTTATTTTTATAATTCAATTATAGCATAAAAAAGTATAACGCACCAATTTTGGTGCATTATTGACTATTTTTCCTAAATCTCTCTAAATTCTTCTCCAATTGTTCCTTATGAAGTTGATTCTTAGCTTCCTTTAATGTGTCGTCCAATGTTTCTTCCCTATAAATTGATTCTGTTTTTAGTTGTTCTGATTCTTGTTCTGGAGTGAAAATGATATCTAGCAGTCGGTCTATTTTTTCAAGATCTTGGACAGACATATCAGATAGTCGATGAATTAGCTTCTTAAATACATCACTATTGTCTTGATTTTTCTTAAAAAATGTTGTAAACATCTATAACCTCTCAAAAAAAGCAGCCTATCAGGACTGCTTAGTGTAATTCGGAAATCGCATCGTAAATGGACTGCAATTTCTTATTGTCTTTATTCTTTGTGTCAATCAACGTATGTAGCTCTTCAATTTTCTTTTGACTACTTTGAATATCGCTATTGTTATCCGCAATCAGTCTTTAAGATGTTGCTGATAACTTGTAGTGATATCTGTCTCTTTTCCTGTTCTAACCTCTGTAACTTTGGGTTTAGAACTAGAATTTGATTCCGTCACAGGTGCTTGTTTACGCTTTTGAAAAGCTGCTTCATAATTTACATCATTACCTCCTTGATGATTACCAAATAAGGCCGCAATTTTATCTGGATCTTCTTGATTTTCTGATTTACTTTCTAATGGTTGATTAAAATTCCAATCTTTTGTCATTCACTCATTTCATCCTTTCTAAATTCAGAATCATCGAATTGTCTTTCTCTACCGAAGGCATGGTCAAGAGCTTCTTCAAAACTCATGTGACTAATGCTTTGACGTCTTTTGAACGTCGCAAACATCGCTGTCTCCAGTTGCTCTTTGTAAGCAGCTAGTTTTTCTGTCTCTCTTGCTACCTTACTTTCTTGCCTAGTGACCTTTTCTTCTAAGCGTTCAATAATGGTCATATACGATCCTCCTTCATTCTAATATTAGCTAAAACGTCTTGATTTTGTTATCACAATTCTAAACATTGAGAGGTTTGTCTTACTGGTTGATTCCTCAATGTATCTTTTGCATTCTCGATCATCAATTGTAAATCTGATTTCTTTTCTCTAAGGACATCATTCCAGTCTACTTTTTCTTTCCCAGATTCATTATCAGGTAAATCCAGGAAAACAGGAAATCCTGATTGAGATAACTTATCAGAAAAATCTTTTCCTGCATCATCACAATCTACCGCAAGTGTCAATAAATCAGGATGATTATCAAAATAGCTGGTGGTATCACGAATTGTATTGATTAAAGGCAATAACTTTGAAGGTATTACTGTATCCAAAAATTCCAACTTCTGATTTTCTTCAGCTATCAGTCGTAAAGTTTGATAAGCAACAACAGACCTTTTTAATCCTTCCATAGATACCAAGCGAACATCTGATAGACTTTGTTGATGCAGTTCGTAATAGCTCATCAAGTCGATGAACGATTCACAAAAGACCAGTCTATTTGGTTTACCAATGTCAAAGGATATTCCAATATGTCCATGGCTTCCTTTTAGAATCGTTTTTAACCTCTTTCTAGAAAGAGCGGGATTCTTATAAATCCCTTGTAAGCTTGCTGCCTGCAGCTTGTGACGATGATCAAAGCTTTTAAAAACAATAACAGGTTCAACAGTTTCATTTGTTTTCCAACTAGCTTGTGCTATCAAACCTTGTTGAATTATCTTTTGTATAATTTCGTCTGAAATTCCTCTACATTCTGTTAAGTAATATCTGGCCAGACTACAGTTAGAATCTTCTACTCTCTTTAAAGGATAATAAAATGGTCTCTCTCTTTTTTCTTGAACAGCTTCTTTTTGAAAAGGTTCTTCAGAAAGAAAGGATAGAGCTTCTTTAAAGGAAATTCCCTGAACAAGTCGAACAAAATCAATGACATCACCTTGAATATCTCTTGAAAACCATTTAAAAGTATTGGTAGTTGAAAAATCCGAAATGAATCGTGTTCAGGATGTTCATAGACACTGCTAGAAACTTGTTTAAAGGAGATACCTAAACGACTTGCTACATCAAGAATTGAAATTTGCTTACATTCTTCTATTTCCATGCAATATCATCATTTTGTCGTAGTATTTGGCAGTGATGGAACAGATGAGGATTCTTCCAAAGTTTTGGGAGTGGCCTTATCTAAATCATCTAACCCAGATTTCCAAACCTGCACTTGATTGACCAATAACTTACCAGGTAGTTTAGAATAGGACAATTTAACAGTTCTTGTTTCTGTCTGATTGGTCTTTGATTGGTTGGCATTCTTTAAATCAGATACATAGGTTACATTATAAGAGACCATGGCAATGGCTTGATTCGTAGTCTGATTGACAAAGATATCAGCTTTTTCAAAATGATAATCCAAAATATAGTCCTTATACACTTGGTTCATGGCATCGTTTTGACTTGTCAATTCTTGAGAATAAGCCGATTCAGTCATATAAGGTTGAATGCGTGTATTATTTTCTCCTAGTTTTTCTTTCGTATAGTACTGAGTCAAAAATTCTTTTACAGTATCCGATGACAAAATGCTGGCTTTATCTTCTGCTTGTTTGTCCTCTACAAGTTTAGCTGCAGCCAATTCGATTTCTTTGCGACTTTGTTTAGCAGTAGAATGTTGACCAGCAGTATATCCCATCATGAGAATAAAGCTAGTTGCGGCTACTGCTCCAACACTAATTAAGGCTTTAGTTTTGACTTTATTTAACATCTTAGACCTTCTTTCTATAAAAACTAGGTCAAGAATAACAAAAAGAACTTGTAAGTTTTATCACATCACAACGAAAGGTAATTCCTACATTTCAGGCGAAAAAAATCGTACAGTTCAGAGAAAAAAATATCAAAAATTAGCTGTCTTCAGTTTATAATATAAATATGAACAAATTAAAAGAAGAAAATTTGAGAAGAGCTCTTTCTCATATTGAACGCCATAAACAAGCCATAAATACAAGTAATAATAGTGAGGATAATGATTTTCATAAATTATTACTCCAATTTAGCTATGATGTATATGAAAGAATCAAGGCAAATAAAAAACCCTATCCGAATTTAGATTCAGATAAAGTTTTTTAACCATCTAACAAGTTTACATACTTTCCTTAGTTTTGGAGTTTATGAAACGCCAACTGAATCCTAGAACCAACATCAGATTGATGAAAAGGTACACAGCCGTAAAACTAGTTAAACCATGTTGCCTGATATCATCAAAGTATAAAGTCGGTTCAGTAAAGAACAAATAAATTCCATAGACCTCCACGAAAATAAGAAAACTGATAAAACCAATAAGGAAAAGTCCACTGGCAATAAGAAAGAGTCTCCATAAAAGAATGAGAATTCCTCCTACTGCTAAAAAAATTACTGGGATAAGGAGTAAATCATTCATGACTTTCTCCTTCCTAATCAATCAATTGACGATAATGGGTGGCAAGAGAGGAATCAAATTCCTCTAGCTTTTGAACTAAGTCCAAATACTCCTCTTTTTCATGCTCTTCAAAGTCCACACCTCGATGATTCTGAAGAGAGATTTCCAATTGGCTAGTGAGTTCTCGTATAGAAAAGCTGTAATCCCCCGTCACTTCCTCATAATGTTCTTTTAACTCCTTGTAGGCTTGGTATTCTTCAGGCGTTTGAAATCCCTGTACCAAAGCCTCTTCTAATTGATAATAGGTATCTTCCATCATAATCGTTACCTCGTTTCTTTCTATCTTTATTCTACCGCGCTTTTCATTTCTTGTCCGCTATTTGTATCTATTTTTTAATCCAATTCAAAAGAAAGTTGTTCCTGTTTTTCGTTTCCTTTTTCATGGAATTGTCTTAAGGCTTGATCTATAATATCTAAATCCGTTTCTGTTTCAATCAATGGCGCGAGTACATCGTATTCGGCCTTTTTAGTTTGATAATCCTCTTCCTTTGGAAAATTTTTCTCAATTTCTACCTCAGCAGTAGTCCATTTATCCTTTAATTCATCTAATAAGTTCTGAGTTTTCACTTGGTCCTCTTTAATATGATCAATCGTATGTTGGAGCCTTTGAATTGTCCCCAAAGGAGAATACAAATCTAAACTGACAGAATATTGATTTTCTCCTACAATCTTAACAGAGAAGGTTTCAGGAAGAGGTTGATTTGTTGGAAGACTAAGCATTTTAATGTCAAATCCTCGATAACTTGCCAGGGTACGGAATTCTTTGCTGTCAGATTGATTATGACGGATAAGACGGTGTAGGGATTCCCCTGCTTCAGCTCGTTGGTCAAAAGCTTGCTTGCCTATCGTCATAGAAAATGCCTGGTCTTTCGACATTTCAGACTGTTGAATGTCGCCTTCATACTTGCTTAATCGTTTCTCAAGAATGGGCATATTTTCTTCACAGTAAGATATTGTATGACGATAGTGATCCTTGCTGCGTTGAAAGGCGCGTCTTTGATTTTCTAATAGAGTTAGATCATTCTCTAGTTCCATCTTATATTTGAGATAAGGATTACCTGTTGCTAGTGCCTTAAAATCAGAAGCTGTCATAGTCTGCTCATCAATGTCTTCTGCAGCACGAATCGGCTCCTTAGAAGTCATAATTTGCTTAATATAACGGAGTTTGTTCTCCTGAGTTGCCCATAGATAATTATCAAACGAACCTTTGGTAATATAGTGGTAAATATCCACTTCCTTGTTTTCATTTCCCTGTCGGATAATCCGTCCATTGCGCTGCTGAATGTCACTTGGTCTCCACGGTACATCCAGATGATGAACTGCTTTCATCTTGCTCTGAACATTTAAACCTGTTCCTCCTTTTTCAGTTGAGGCAAGGAGAATCCGCACCTCTCCTGCATTGACCTTTCGAGACAAACTATTCTTCTTTTCATCACTATTGGCATCATGTACAAAGGCAATTTCCTTACTAGGGACTCCTCTATCAACTAATAAAGCCTTAATCTCAGAATAAACATCAAAGCCATTATCTTTTTTCTTAGGTGTGCCAATATCTGAAAAAATCATCTGAGTAGCCTTATTTTCCATTCCCTCACGATAAATTCTTTCAACATTATCCACTACCTGAAGCAGTTTATGATTATCTGCTAGACTATAACTAGAGTCCAATAAACGCATATCAATTGCTAGTTTTCGTGCCTCACCCGTAATTTTTAACATGTTATCCTGACTCGGATCAACTGTTCCACATTTGACCATATCTGACCTCATAACCAATTCTTCTAGATAGAGTTTCTGGTTTTCAGTTAACTCACTCTCAATAGGGATAATATGAGCTTCTGGAACAGGTAAATCCAACATATCTTGTGTTTGAATGTCGGCTGTTTCTTTATAGATTTTCATCAACTCAGGTAGATTGACAAACTTTAAATCGTTTCTTAGGTTGGTACTTATCCCCTGTAGGAGCTAATTCCATAGAGTTTTGAATTTCTCCAAAAGCACCTACCCAAGAGTCAAAATAATCAACTTGATAGCGTTTTAAGATATCCGGTTGAATGTAGTTCATCATAGTATACAACTCACTAATAGAATTGGAAACAGGTGTTCCTGTCGCAAAGACAATATTTTTAAAATCATGTTCTTCCTGAATCTGTCGAACCTTCATCTCCATATCCACATTCTTCTTAGAAGTTGTATTAGTAATCCCTGCTACATTCCCAAGTCCAGTAATTGGACGAATATTTTTAAAGTGATGTGCTTCATCCACAAAGAGAAAATCAATTCCTAAGTTCTCAAAATCAATAAAACTATCACGATTAAAGCGTTGGAGTTCTTCCAATTGTTTCTCTAGACCACTTATTGATTGCTCCGCTTCTTTAACGGTATACTTGTTTTCAGAATGTGTTTTAATCTCTCGTAGTTCATTGAGTTTATCCTCAATATAGTTCATCTGTCTTTCTTTACTGACAGGGATTTTTTCAAATTGAGAATCCCCAATGACAATGGCATCGTAATCTCCTGTAATAATACGTGACACAAATTGTTTTCTTCTCGCCTTCACAAAATCTTTCTTAGTAGTCACAAAGACCTTTTTAGTAGGGAAAAATTTCATGATCTCTTGGCCAAATTGAGCAGACAAACTAGAGGGCACCACATACAAGGGCTTATGAACCATCCCCAACTCCTTTAATTTAAACCCAGCACCAAGCATGGTCAAGGTCTTTCCTGAACCTACCTCATGAGCTAATAAAGCTCTTTTTTCTTCTACGATTCTTTGAATGGCATTCTCTTGATGAGGGCGAAGGCTGATGTTTTGTGCCAAGCCATCAATGACTAGATGGCTACCGTCATACTCTCGACTAACTGTTCGATTATAAAGACGATTATAGCTTTCCTCAATGACTTGTTGGACTTCTGGATACCGTGAGACAAATTCTTGAAAGAGCTCTTGTAAATGCTGCTCTTTCGCTCTTAGAACAGAAGTTTTTTCCAAATCTGTGATGGTCTTTTTCTTTTCTCCTTCCGTAATAGTCATGGTAATAGTAGGTTGGTTCGAATTAAGTAAATTCTCAAAAATCTTTCTTCCTGTATCATAACGTGACCCACTGACTCCAAGACTACTATCTTTGGCACTTGGATAGCGATAAGCAAATGATGTCCTTAAATGAACCTGCCCATCAACAGGATTCACTTCAATGACTTGTTCTACATCAGGCGAAGACAATTCAAATTCACGATTGGTAAAACATTCAAAGGCAAATTTACCATAAACGGATTGAGGGATCCAACGTGACCCTATTTTGAACTCAATATCTGCCAGATGAATCCGCGGAGGGCGAACAGATTCTAACAAATCTAAAGCGTGGTTCCAATCATATTCTTGGTTGTTTTCCTCCACTAATAGTTGAACTACTTCTATCTTGTTGAGAATATCTCCTGACAAAAACTGGTTCTTAGAAAGATATTTTCTTTCTCCTCTTAAATATCTTTCGGGATCTATTAAAATCTGGTCACCTAACTCATCTAAAATAGCAGCTTGGCTATGTTCGGGATAAATTGATACCATATAGTCTAAATCAACCCCTCTACCATCCGATAAACTAGAGTTTAAGGCATCTAGAGCAGTTGAAACTCTTGCAATCACTCTCTCTGGCCTAACCAATGCTTTCTCAAAGGCTAAAGATTTTTTATATTTTACTTTCTGATCTTTAGAATCAATGTATTCATCTTCTAAACTTGCTAGTAAAGAATACTTATCGTCACTATCAAATAAGTTCCGATTAACGGAGGCATTCAAGTATCCAAATTGACTTACAAAGCGGTCATAGTCACGATTGAGTTTACTAAGTAATACCTGAAAATCTGTCCGACTATAATCTTGATGACGTTGAATTTCAATTAAGGATTGATAGGTCTCTCTCAAATCAACCATGCCCTTAATGCGACCAATATCCTTATCCGATAAGGGACTTTCATAAAAGACAGTTTTTTTGAACAGTCCCTTATATTTCCCTCTTTTACTCGCTTCTTCTGACTTGTAAACATCTAGTGCTTCCTCATCTGTCAAATGAAGTTGCACAAATCGATCTATTTTATGTTCAGACAAAGAACTGTCCCAAGCTTTAAAATCTCCATTCTCATCTACATAATAACTAATTTCGTCTACTTTTGAACTGTTCCGAATGCCATGCGTATCTCGGTAATAAATTTGATTTCCCTCGTATCCAAAGAATAGAGCGCTAAGTCCTCACGTATACGACTTGGGATAGAATTATCCACTTCTTCTTGGATAAAAACAGGTGCTTTCAAAGAATTGTCAATTTGTTTAAGTGCTTCCACATTCTCTAATGCTTTCATTATGTCAGTAGCTAATGTTTCTGATACCCCCTTAACATTGAGAGTACCTCCATTAAAATTACGTACCTCATATTCACCCAAAACTTGTGTATTGTATTTCCCATCAAAATATGGATTGATCCAGACACGCTTATCCTCCTCAAAGGGAATAGAACCATTAAAAACAAGTTCCTCTTCATTAAGATTCTTTGCTTGGTCCTTTTGAAAGAAGAGGAGATCTGTAGTCACTCGGGTACCTGCAATCTTTTTAAAAGCCGTATCTGGCAACCGAACTCCCCCTAAAAAATGAGTGTTGGATTTAATCTCTTGTAAGACATTATCTGTCCGCTTATCCATTGTGCCAATAGATGAGATAATCGACACTTGTCCTCCGTCTCTTACTAAATCAAGTGAGTGTTTGACAAAGTAGTCGTGAATCATATAAGGTTTATCATAGTTTTTATCGGCAATGCGAAAATTTCCAAAAGGAACATTCGTTAAGACTAAATCAAAACTATTATTTTGATAGGGAACTTCTTCAAATCCTCGCACTTCAATATGGGTATTGGGGTGGAGTTGTTTTGCGATTGCGCCTGTCACACTGTCTAATTCAACCCCATAGAGTTCTGATTTATCTCGTATACTTCTAGGCATAGCCGCAAAGAAGTTCCCAGTTCCCATAGAAGGATCTAATATCCTTCCTCCCTCAAAACCATCATCCAGTAACTTTTGCCAAATCTGGCGAATAATCATTGGGTCTGTATAATAGGCTGTGAGAGAACTTTGTTTCATAGTGGAGTATTCTGATTTACTTACTAAACTCTTAAGAGTTAAACGTTCTGTTTCATACTTTGGATTGAGTTCATCAAAAAATTCATTGGCAAGGCCACCCCATCCGACATACTTGGCTAGTAGTTCTTGTTCTTCTGGATTTGCTTGTCGTCTCTCTTTTTCTAATCTTTTAACAAGTTCAATTGCGGCGATATTCGTTTCAATTTTTTCTCGATTTGTCTTAGGATAAAAGTCCTCTAAATCATCTGGAAAAACAAAATCTTGAACAGGAATATCCAACTCTTCTACACTTGAAATAAGTGGTGTTGATTCTGTTTCCTTATCTTTTTCCTTTTCTTCTTCCAGGTAGGAAAACAAATCTATTTCCTGATTTTCACTTGATGAATCAATCTCAATCTCTGAATCTTCTTTTTCAAGTTCTACGATAGACAATACTTGTTCAATCTCTTCTAAACTGTTCAAGTATAAGATAGGACTTTCTTCAAATAACTGGTTGGAATCATTGAATAGCTCTAGGCGAACTAAGTTATTTAACTGTGCATTTTCAATCGAAACCAACTGAAATACTTGTCCTTTATAACTTACTTGTGAACCGATTGGATATTCCCTCAAAGCTTCTTCTACAATTTTATCGACATTAGAAAAAGAGTTCGTTTCTTCCGTTTCCTGTTCAACATCACTTGAAGGAGACAAAGATTCCTCTACTTGATTAGACTTTTTTCTTATAGCCTTTACTTCATCAAAATGAGTAATAATCTTCAGCTTTTGTGTCAGTGGGAGTTGTGTGTAGTTTTCTTCATGATGGACAAGATCCGTCACGGTATCTAAAGTAGCCATCAATTCTGAACCCAAATAAGCTAGAACATCTCCCTCTTTTTCTTCAAAATGAATCTCAATAACTTCTTTTTTAAGCTCTTTTGAGTCAACCATTAGAAGAAATTCCTCTATATCTCTACTAATACGGTCAGATAGATTATTCGCAACCCGATAGACATTGACTAAATTGACATCCTGATTTTGATGAAATACAAGCTCACTTAATGGTTCTAACTTCTCTTTTCCAGATTGGATGTGAAATCGAGTGGAAAGGTTATAGGTTGCGACTTCTAGCACCAAGTTTTTCTCCCAATTGCTTAATTGAGATAATTTATCTAGACCTGCTTGTCCAAAATTTCTTGTGTAACTTTCTAGATCTTGGTCATTATTTTCAGAACTGGCCTCTAGGAAAGAAATAATATCTTGATGAAATGAATAGACATGAGGTATCTCTTTTATCTTGCCCTCTTCAGCCAAAAAACTCTCTACCAAGTCTTGCCATTTCTCATCAAAATGTTGCGCTTGATAACGAAGAAATAGGCCCATTTTCTCCCTATCTTTTGGAATTGTTCCACGAAACATAGCCAATAATTGCATTACTTCCATACTCGCTCCTTTCATCTATACGAAAATAGGAGAATCACATGATTCCCCTACAACTCTATCTCCATTTCAACCTCTTGAGGACTGGTTTCTAAATCACTAGACAAAAGAGAAACGGCATCTGTTCTCATGTAGTAAGTATATAAGTCTTCTAGGTCTTGTTGGTTTTCAATCCCTGTTTCAATACTAATCAGAGCCTGTATAAATTCCTTGTAGTGACTCTCCATCATATCTGAAATCTTTTGTTTCATTTCCATAAATACTGAAGACGGTTCAGTTATACTTGTTTGGCCCATGTCTTGTAAATCCTTTTCTAAGGGATTGGTTCCTTCTTCTACTTCTACTAAATCTGAACGACCATCACCATCAGAATCTGCGCTAAGAGGATTGGTTCCTAGCGTCAATTCTTGAGCATCAGTTAGTCCATCTTGATCCGAATCACGTTGATAAATGGCTTCCATATACTTCCTTCTTTCCTAGTTAATCTTTTTTTCACTCCAATCCTATCAAATATTCCTTGAAAGAAGTATCACAACAAAAAAAGAGAACGAGCCAAAACTGCGTTCTCCTTAAAATGTAAAACATTACTATTAAAGTAAAAAAGACGACTTACAGAACCTGTAAGCCACCTAGTCAGTCGGTTTATTCTGGTGTCTACCACCGCTTGGCCCTTGAGATTTCAAAAACTCATAAATATGTTTTGCTCATTCAAACTCATCCCCACCAAACTGACTAATTGCTGGTAAAATAGTAGTCTGAAGTTGAATGACTTTTGGGAAATAAAATTGAAGATTGACATACACCAATTTTTCTTTCTTGTTCTTATACTTTTGATAAGAAACTTTCAAACCTGTATTATCTGGTGTTTCACCGATAACATCACCCGTTAGAACTCTTGTCCCCTCAATCGCACGGCCATTATGAATGGAATATAAGGTTAAACGACTCCCATTCTCTCCTTTTCCGTTAGTGATAATAAAAAAGGAGGACTTCTACACTTTGGCGTAAAAAGTCCTCTTTTAGAAATGTATTCTTTTTCTATTATATTATTTAATAACGCATAAAAATTTTCCTAAACAAAATATCTTACTTTCACACGATAAAAGAAATTCACATACACTTATATTTTCTATTATCATGTCATGATATTTCATATTTATCTCCTTACATCTTTAAATCTCCTTTATTTTGATTTTTCAAATATGAGTATCACTATGGATATTTACAAATATATAACATTGTCAGCTATCGAATTTAAAAATTCTTGGTCATGTGAAACAATGAATATTATTTTCTTATCGCTTTTACATTCGTTGATCAGATGGGATATGTTCATCATATTGCAATAATCCATTCCACTAGTAGGCTCATCAAAAAACATAAGTTTAGATTTTTTACATAGTACAGATGCAATTGCTACCCTTTGCTTTTGTCCACCTGACAAGCTCATTGGATGACGATCTTTTGATTCATATAAATCAAGTTTTTTCAGAATATTTTCAACATAACTACTTTCAATATTTTTTATTCCAAGACCTACTTCACTTGCAATAGAATCGGTAAAAAGCTGATGATTAACATCCTGCATTACAAGGGATGATATTTTTAGCCTATCTGATTTTGAAAGTCTTTTGCCGGCCAAATAGATTTCATCATTCGATTTTCTTTCTAAGCCTATAAGGCATCTGAGCAAAGTGGATTTACCAAGTCCGTTTGTTCCTACTATGCCGTAAATTTTTCCCATTTCAAAAGAGAGGTCTTTTAAATGCAATTTTTTATCTATGCCATTAAACTTAAATTCAATGTTTTTTACTTCTAAATTTCCCTTATTTTGATTTTCGGGTACTGTAAGTTTTACTCTATTCTTATTTCTTAAACCTAACTTCTTTAGCTTTTCAGACGGTATTTTCATAAAATCTATTTGAGTATATTCCTTTTGTATTTCCCCATCTTTAATCAAAAAAACTCTATCTACAATATCCATTAGATAAAATATTCTATGTTCTGAGATTATAAGAGTTTTCCCCTTATCTTTAAGTTTTATAAGCATTTCTTTTATGATTAAAATGTTATCTTCATCAAGATTTGATGAAGGCTCATCTAAAACAATGATTTCCGTTCCAGATATATAACTTGCAGCAATACATAAAATCTGCTTTTCTCCACCCGAAAGCTTAAAAATATCTCTATTTAAAAGATGTTCTATCGGAAACAAATCCAACATATCATTTAGTCTTTCATCCATTTGTTTTTTTGAAAGTCCTATATTCTCCAAATAGAGAAGTAATTCAAGAGTAGTATTTATATTGAAAAAGTGTGTCTTTGGATTTGAAATACATTTGATACTAAGAGCGATATTTCGTATAATTCGAGGTTTTTAATATCTTTATTATCAATCCTGATGGTTCCGCCCATAGAAGCTCCATCATATCGTACAGCTAACCCATTGATAGAATTTATAATTGAAGATTTTCCGCTACCACTTTTCCCAGTAAATAATACACATTCGCCTTTTTTTACATCTAAAGAAATGTTTTTTAACACTTTAGGAGAATTTCCATAAGATAGAGATAAATTTTCAATTTCTACCATAAAGCTCCTCCTATAACCATAATCAGTATTGAAAGCTCATAAACAAAATCAACTGTTTTCGTTTTGACGGATATGTACCTAGTTTTTTTAACAGGATTTTCAATACATTTTGTTTCTGCTGCCTTTGCAATATCATCAGAAATATTAGAAGACATAACAAGTAAAGGCACAATTACATACTCGATGTATGAAATTGGATTTTTAAATGTAATACCCCTTATTTTCATAGCAAGTTTTATATTGTGACTTTCTTCCCTAAATGAAGGAAAAAACCTAAACATTACAGCAATTGGTATAGAAACAGTACGAGGTAAATTCATTTTATCCATTGAGGATATTACACTTCCTACATCCGATGTTTTTAAAAAAAAACTTCCCGCACTAAATGGAAGATAAAACATCTTACATACAGCAAATAGCATAAAGAACATCATTAAAATCGCATTCATATTTCTAATTACATCAAGATTAGGTATCAAAGAAAGAACCCCAAAAAATGATATGTTTTTTAAGGCTTCTTTCTTAAATCCATTCATTAAAAAAAGAAATGAAATAAGAAGCACAATTCCCCATTCAAAATAGGTATTTACTTTATAAAATACAGCAAATCCAAGTGAAAAACTTACTAAAATTTTACTAATTGGATTGGGATTATATGGATTGTCTAAAGAAACGAGCATTATACAATACCAGCTTTTTCGAAATGCTTTTTCAAAAAGACTTTACCGATATATGCGCCGAGTATCCCGCCGACAACAGCACCGATATATACTAATACCATACTTCGATAATTCAAAAGTGCTATGAGCTTCATTATATAATCGTGACCCATACCGCCTGTTTCCGCCAGTTTAATAACCTTGTCTTTAGCCAACAAAACTTGCATAAGGAAACCACAAATCCAAGTGTTGAATACGACAAATGAGAGCATATTAAATTTAAATGATTTATATTCTCCTTTTTTTCTTAAAAGTTCCGCAATTGCCATACTGATTACAGCATGTATCAATATTACATATGTATTTCCCATTGCAATTGCTAAAAGACTACAAATCAACCCAAGTATAAATAATCCCCATGATTTTTGAACTTTTGCCATAAAGAGCATTATAACTATTCCTGTTATAATGCCTGCCAGTGTAGGGTATGCCAAGTATAAAATCGGTACAATACCAATCATTCCCGAAGCAAACATAAGTACAAAATATATTACTGTAAATACACCTATCGTAACTAAATCTTTAATTCTTAATTTTTCCATTTTTATATTTTCCTTCTAAATAAGTTTTCACTGAATATTTGATTTTCTAAGCATTGCTTTATAAAATTCCGAGCTTTTACAAAGTTCTTCATCTGTCCCTATCGCTTCTATTTTTCCGGCATTTAATAAAACGATTTTGTTTGCATTTCTTATTGTTCTTAATCTATGAGCAATAACAATTGCCGTTTTTTCTTTTATAAGTTCGGATAAAGCCTCTTGAATTAGACTTTCATTTTCAACATCCAGAGATGCTGTAGCCTCATCAAGCAATATGATTGGTGCGTCTTTTAGTATTGCCCTTGCTATTGAGATTCTTTGTCTTTCTCCGCCTGAAAGTCTTTGTCCGTTTTCACCTATTACTGTATCTATTCCATCCGGCATTTTGTCTATAAATTCATAACATCTTGCTATTTTAGCCGCTCTTATAATCTCTTCATCTGTAGCATCTTTTTTACCGATTTTTATATTATCTTTTATGCTTGAATTAAAAGAGTAACATCTTGGAAAACGATAGAGAAATTTTTTAAGGAGTGTTTCGGATCAATTTTACCGATGTCCTCTCCCCTATCAAAATCTTTCCTTTATCTATATCCCAAAATCTTGCAGCAAGCTTGGTGAGAGTTGTTTTTCCGCTTCCGCTTGAACCGATTAGCGCAGTGATTTCACCCTGCTTTTGCAGTAAAAGCTCACACAATTTATTACAGAATAATCATCATATCCGAAAATAAACATCCTTGAACTCAATATCGTAATTTTTAATGTCAATATCTTTTTGCCTTTTTTTGAACAGGCATGGTCTTTATTTCCTTTTATTCTCCCTACAACCGCATCAAGCATAACTATCATTGACATAAAGGTGATTATTCCTTCTATAGGAAGATAAATACTTGCTGTAAGCATTAAAAAAATGCGATATAAACCAGCGCACTTACCTCCCCTGCCATAAGCATGTTGACGCCGATAACGGCAACACTTATAATTCCAAGCTTTTAAAAATTGCGGCAGCTATTCCTGTAAGTGTTCCGGCTACAACTTCACCTTTCGTCTTCTGTTTTGTGGATGCATTTAATTTTTCAAAAAAATCATTTAACATCCTATCTTCTAAGTTGTAAGATTTTATTTGCTCTATCTGCTCTATATTTTCCTGTAGATTATCAAAAACCTTACGATTATCATCTATCCAGCCTTGTACTATTTTTCTGACTTTTTCTTTTGATAAAAATATAATCAAAATAGAAATGGGAATTACCCAAAGGGCTGCAAGTGCAAGTTTCCAATTATAGAAGATAAGCATTAAAGCAATAATACTTGTGGATATAGCCGTTGAATATATATGAGGTACAGCATGAGAAAAAATTGTTTCATATAAGTTCATGTCATTCATCATGGTTTCCGCAAGGTCTGCCAAATCTCTTTTACCAAAATAAGAAAGAGGTAATTTCTTTAACTTTTCCGCTAACTCAATTCTTGAATTTGCACTCTCGTTGTACACATTGGTGTAAAGTCTTACATAATCCCACCTCGCTATTAAGAACATCACAATCATCATTACTACAATTAGTGCAATATAATGAACAGAAGTAAAATTGTAACTCTCAATACTTTTTAAAATGCCTATATACTGAAACAGAAACATAAAACCGATCATTGGTGCGAACAATTTAGTTAAATTAACAAGCGTGTGTGAAAATATGGCTTTTTTTAAGTTAAGAGCGCCTTTTTCTGACATCGCATATTTTTTCATAAAATAAGAAACCATATGTTTAACCTCCTATCTTCCAATTTACGGATTTTTGATATTCTTCCCAAAGTTTTTTGTAAGGCCCACTCATACCGATTAAATCTGAATGCTTGCCTTCTTCTACAATTTTCCCCTTATCAATAACAAGAATTTTATCCGCATCTACTACTGTAGATAATCTATGAGCAATCATCAATGTTGTCTTGTTTTTTGATAGCTTCTTAAAAGACTCTTGAATCAAATGTTCATTTTCAGGATCTGCAAAGGCTGTAGCTTCATCTAAAATGATAATATCTGCATCTTTCAAAAAAGCTCTCGCTATAGAAATCCTTGAGCCTCTCCTCCTGAAAAATATGTGCCTTTAGTTCCGTAAACAGTATCAAGTCCTTTATCTAAATTTTTAATAATATCTTTAGCCCCTGAATTGATTAAGGCATTGTCAATTTCTTCATTAGTTGCATCAGGCTTTCCGATTAAAAGATTATCTCTTAAACTCATTTTAAATAGTTTAGAGTTTTGAAAAACAAAAGCAATTTTTCTCATTAAAGCCTCTTTTTCAAAATCTTTTATATTAATTCCTCCAATATAAATTTCACCTGTTTTAATATCGTAAAATCGTGCAGCAAGCCTTGCTATAGTAGTTTTACCACTGCCTGATGATCCGACTAAAGCAACTCGTTCTCCTTTATTCACCTTAAATGAAATATCGTCTAATACATTTTCATCTTCATAAGAAAAGCTTACATTTTTAAACTCTATCCCAACATCAGAACTTGTTTTATTTCCATAAACAAAATCATCAAACTCAAGTATATTTTCAATTTTATCTAAAGCAAGTTCTGCAAAATAACTGTATTGTGTAATCGTCGCAGTTCTCATAATAAAAGTAGCAAATGCCGGTCCTATTAGGAAGTAAATAACAGAATCTGCAACTACATTAGATAAGTTTCCATTAAATTTTATTAAGAGTAATGCCACAGGTACCAAGAAAAATGCCGTCGATGTAGAAACGGTTTCAAACCACGACATTTTATTCGTATAACTCATAGTAAGCTTAAGTACATTGTCTTTTGTTTTTATGATTAACGAATATAACTTATCAAAGCTCTCAACACTTTGTGCAAATGTTTTAACAACAGGAATTCCTCGAACATATTCCACAGTCTGAGAAGATAAATCGGAAAGTCCTGCATAATACTCATCCTTCATTTTTTTTGTTTCGGTTGTCATCATAGATGACATCAATGTCATACCGATAATCATCGGTATCATACTGGCAAGTCCTAACTTCCAGTTAAACACGAAGAAAAATACAAGCAGGACGATTGGCGATATAATGGTCATCGCCATATCAGGAAGTTGATGCGCTATAAAAGAATGGGTTTCAGACGCTCCGGACACAATTACATTTCTTATCCTTCCGCTTTCTTTGTCATCGAAATACCCAAGCGGTTTGTTTATTAGTTTTGTTACGGAAGTCTTAATAATGTTATCTTCCACTTCAAATGCAAAAATATGGGATAAAATTAAACCTATTAGGTATATAAAAAGCCCCAGAACGGCAAAGACTGCTGCATAAATTGAATTTTCCTTTACATAATCAAAATTCACCATCCCATTTAAAATTAAGTTATTTACAATTCTATGAATATATACCATAGGCATCAAAACCATGACACCTGATACAGCAGACATAACCATAGCAATATAGAGTAAAAAACTTTTTTCACCACCGTAAGCCATTAGTCTTTTCAGTATTGATTTCTTCTTATCCTTCACTGAACAACTCCTCCTTTTTTTAAAATTAGCAAACCCTATAAATAGCCTTTTTAGACTGATTTTAGAGGCTTGTTTTCAAACTCTTTTGCAATACGCATAGTTTTTCTTGTTTTTATCTATCATTTATTATATAATAAATGAGGATTTCAATCAATTAGATATGGCTAAATAAGTCTATTCGGGATAATGTCTATTCGGGATAAAATATAAAGCACGGAGGTATAATATGAGTGATTTTTATAACTTTGTTAAAAACTTTTTTTCTACAGATGAATCTATCGATAATACAAAATACTCCACTGTAGGACATGAATTCCGTTTTAGCACGGATAATGCAGAAGGCATATATTGGTTTTACGAGGGCGATAATTTCACTATTGATATTTATGATGTTTTCATAAAAAAAGAAATTATCCATACAAGTTTTTCTGGTTTGAATAATTTCTATTCCCTTTATTTATCTTATTTAGTTACAGCAAACGGTGAATGTTTTAATCCTTATCAAAATCTTTCTTCAAATTCACTTTATACTATAAATACAAAAAATTCTAAAGACTTTAGGTTTTTACTTCACAAAAACTCTCCTTATTTAGGAATCGGTATAAATTTCAATCAGTCCATGATAGAGCAATGCCTGTCCTCTTATAAGAATAAAGTCTGTAACTATGAAGATTTATTTTTTAATACCAGCATTATAATAAACAAGCCTTAGAAAGAATCGCAAAAGATATCCTTAATTGCAAGATGGCATCTCCTGCTGCTGAAATCTTTTTTGAGTCAAAGGCAAAGGAATGGTTAAGTATTACAATAGACTCTTTTTTAAATAAGTACAGCAATCCACTATCTATTGCCGATGATGAGGCTTTGAAAAATGTCACCAATTATATAGACGATCATTATGCAACATCTATCTCACAGGATACTTTAGAAAAAATATCCACTATGAGCGGCACAAAACTAAAAAAGTTATTTAAGCAAAAATATCAATGCACAATTACAGAATATACTCAAAGACGGAGAATGAATATGGCGGAATTACTCCTACTGAACTCTACCCTTAAAATTCAAGATATAGCAGAGGCTGTAGGATATTCCTCTCACAGTAAATTTAGTACATGCTTCAAAAAATATAAGGGATTTTATCCCAAAGACATAAAAAAATATGCGAAAAATAATCTTTCTGATTAAATACATAAGGATTTAACTTTGGGGACGGTTGAGTTAGACCTTATTGGAAAATGTTAAAGTCATAATTGGTAAACCTAAATAAATTATACGTTTAGGTCTTGTTATTATCTTGTAAAAATCAGTAAAGTAGCTAATTCTACTATTTTTAGGGAGTTAGTCACAAAGAAAATCAAACAGTTAGACTGACTGTTTAAGTATGAAAAAAGCAGATAAAAAATCCCTTGAGTAAATAACTTAGGGGATTTTAAAGGTTGGGATAGGGTATTGAAAAAGCTCGTACAAAGTATAATAAAAATCCCCACCAAATTTTTGAAAAATCTATTGAAATGTATTGAAGTTTATTAGCAGAATACATAAGTGGAAAAGCTTGATTTTAATACATTTAGAAGATTAATGAAAAAGAAATATCACACTTTCATTCTTATTAAAAATCCTTATAACTGTATTTTTGAATGATTTTTCCCCAATCAAGCATCCTCTCTCTTATAAAAATATATACATTCAGTTGTATGAAATGTAATATTGTTCTTATCAGACTTGAAACTTTTACTAATCCAACTATTTATCTTACACATTTATTTTAAACCTACAGTATCCTATTTTCTTAATATTCTACAGTGTAACACTGCATTTATATTATAACGCTAATATGTTCAGAAAAGAAATACTTTGTAAGTCAATGTCTGTTATAACGGAAATTGTTAGAGATGTCTATCATGACAGAAATTGAGATAATGTCCATAACTTCCCTGAAGATAAATTATGTAATCACAAACTATTTCATATCCAATCTAGTGTAGGTTGTTTGGAGCATATCATCAACAAAAAAAGAACGAGCCAAAACTGCGTTCTCCTTATAATGATGAAAATATGTTTTATACCACAAAAGATATGTAAACTAATCTTTTAAATAATAAAAAAGTTCCGACGTTTGTAAATGTTTTGAGTAAATTGAAATTACTTTTTGACCTTCTGGAAATACTGTCTTTCTCTTCAAATCTAATAAAGATTGAGGAACAATTTTCTTTGATGTCTCTTTCAATGTTAATGCTAGTATCTGTTTTCTTGTACGTAGAGCATAATCAAACTCCAAATACAAATAACGTCCTGAACCAGTTAGATGAACATGCTTTCCCAATAACTCCTCAATAGATCCTAAAACTTGTAACTTTTGCATCGTGGTTCCATCATTTTTTATTTTCAACTCATCAATTATGACATGACTATTTAAACAATCGTCAAAGAAACTGCCTGCACCTTTTCGGTAATCAACACCACATAGGTGCATGAAATTAGTAGGTGAAAAATGAAGTTCAACACTTTCTATTTCCGTTTCATAATACATGATTTTGCCAACAAAGTGTTCTTTAAAAAAAGAAGCCGCAATTTGTAACTGAGTAAAAAAACGCTGAAGTTTTATTTTTTCGGTGTAATTTGGATTACGATAATCTCTAGAATTTTCCATATTTTCCTCACAAAAAAGGTGGTTTACAGAGTCTGTAAGCCACCTAGTCAGTCGGTTTATTCTGGTGTCTGCCACCGCTTGGCCCTTACGTCCAAGATTGCTATCGGATTTCGTTCTGGTGTCCGCCACCGCTTGGCCCTTATGTCCAAGATTACTATCAGATTGACCATGAGCCGACCACTCATCTACACTATTTATTCTACCTGAAAATTGTTAAAATTTCAAGTATCAACTTCTTTATTTCACCGTATAGGCAAAACTGATGGCACTATCTGCTTGAGAGATTTTTCTAAAGGTATAGTTAGGGTTGCCACCATAGTTTGTTTCAGACACGAGGAAAGAACCATCATCATAGATCTTCTATAGCGATAGGTAAAACTTTGATACTATCTCCATCTTTTCCCCCGCTTCACACCGTGCGTGCGACTTTCACCGCACACGGCGTTCCATCAATAGTGTATTATCACGATTTTGCTTTATCGTGCTGTATTAATATGATTAACATAATTGTTCTAAGTTCAAATTTTCTTTCAATAATGGTGAATTTCCTGCAAGTTCGCGCAACTGATTTAATTTGGTCAGTCCTGTATCACTCAAATTCAAAAGCTGAAAGAGATTTTTGATAACCTTCTCATTTGTTGCGTGAATCAGGCGATGAATATCTCGTCCAACAATGATAAGGTTCCTATAAGAGTCATCCTTTGTTTCTAACCACGGTCTCTTATGGTGACAATGAATATCATCCATATCCAATTCCTGACCGGTTACAGCACATTTCCCCTTTTTGAGCTACAAATAAAGAAATTCGATTATCATTGTATTCAACTGTTGCACGCTTATTTATAATTGAGTGTTCTCTCAGCCATTTTAATTTCCATGTTTCAACAGATTCCTGTTGTTTATGAATCAATTTTCTCCCCTCGGGAGTATACCTATTCAGATTCTTATTTCTTCCTTTTAGCGTTCTCGTCTTGACATAGCTAATTGGAAGAATTGGATAACCCATTAAGTACCGAATATTTTGAGATTGGATGTAGGGGAGAAGTCCTTTATCTTTTCCCTTGTATTCTCCTATTTTTGTCAGACCTTTCGCCTGCAATCGATTTTTAAAAGAGAGATAAAGCTGATAATGAATTTCTTCTAAATCCTTACTCACATGTGTTGCCATACTATAATAGTTATGAATACCGATAACCATACTATTATACTTCTGTATTTCACGAATAATTGTTTCTTTAGCACCTTTAATTTGTATCAATTTCATCTGTTGTTTCAGTTGATGTTTAATACGTTTCTTGGCTTTTGATGCAATATGAGAGAAACAAACCAAACGATTATTCTTAGAAACTAGCTTTAAAGTAATCCCAAGGAATTCACTGCTTTTCTTTCTCAGATTGGTAATTTGAGATTTTTCCTCTGAAATAGGGAGGTTAAGTCGTTCTTTTAACCACAATTTTACAGCCTTAAACGTTCGCTCTGCCTCATTCCTATTTCGACAAAAGATTTTAAAATCATCCGCATATCGGACAATATAAACTTCTTTTAGCGTCGTTGAAGTTCGCAGCTTTCTGTAAACATGTGACTTGTGTCTTGTTCCCTTGGAATTATATTGAGGAACTAATTCCTTACAATCTCTTTCTTCCCATTGTCGTCCTATCCACCAATCAAATTCATTGAGATTGATATTGGCAAGTAGTGGAGATAAGATACCTCCTTGTGGTGTGCCCTTAGTTGGATAGGTCACTTTTCCATTCGGAAGAACAATTGGTGCTTTTAACATTTCGAATAATCACTAGAAGTTGTTTGTCCCTGATACCTAATGTCCAGATTTGACGCATTAACTTAGTATGATTCACTTCATCAAAAAAGCCTTTAATATCAACGTCAACGACATAAGTCATATGACTTTTATTCATACGATACATACAGTCCATAATAGCGTTATCAGCCGACCTTAAGGGTCTAAATCCATAACTGTGTTTGTAAAATTTCGCTTCACAGATTGGATCCAACACTTGTAAAATACACTGTTGGGCCACTCTGTCCCACATCGAGGGAATGCCAAGTGGTCGTTTCTTCCCATTTGGCTTAGGAATCTCTACTCTTCTGACTTTTCTGGGTCTATAATATTGAAATCTTCTTTGAACTTTAGAGATAAAGTCTTCTTGGGTCAGATTTTCTAAATCTTTAATGGTAACACCATCTACTCCTTCGGTTTGACTACCACCATTTCCGCTTTATGGTACGATAAGCGAGCAGTATATTCTCGGGAGATATGATAATGTTCATTAAGTTCTTAAAACTGAATCCATTTTGACTTTTGGAATATAAATCATCAAATATCTCGGTCATGCCATAGTATTCCGCATACCTTAGTTTTTGATGTTTTAATAGTTTGTCATCATTTTTTGGGATTTCGTCATGGTCTATCACTCCTCTCTTTGGATTCGTGACCTTTTATGTCTTACAAGAATCCATGAAATGATAAAGTTCATAACAATACACTATTGACTAGTGGCTGTTCCTCCAGTATCATTACAACACTTTCAAAGGTCGTGCCACCACTCTCACTAGAGATTAAGGAAAGTTATGATTTTCTTTCCAATGTTTCTCTGGTTGTGCAACCTCCACATCTCTAGCTTTTCGACGTTCCCTTATCTTTATCAATACTAAACTTAGGTGCCTAGCTATACCCCTTCAACTTTGATATGCCTGTAACATAACAAGGAATTTCATATCGTCGATTCTTACTCTTCCTCAAGTTGAAACAACTTACGTTGTTATACGCATTTCTACGTACTCGCCTTCGGAGCGTACATTCGCTGGTTCGTCAGTGCTCATGCACATTCTCACCCTATTTAGTTTTTAATGACTCCCGACCTATCAGATACATATTCCACCTCTGGAACACTTTCGATTCTTAAGTCCTTAAGAATGACGGTATCTTTCAGCCGACTTCACCGAGCTTCAAACCTTTACCTTTGCACAAGATAAACGCATGTCGGAGTATTAGAGAAATCGTTTCAGGGCGTTACCCCTTCATTCCAATTTTCAAGATAAGAGTTCTCCATTCTATTCAAATTTAACCTGATTATCAGGTTGATTTTTCAAGAACGTGTCTAACCTTTTCAGTTAGAAACGTCTCGCACCGACAAAAGCCACATGACCATACTCTGCTGGTGTACCATGTGTACCTCCCACAAAAGAAACAATAGCACCTGCTCTTGGTGTAGAACCCGTTTCCCCTCCAAGACTTGACGCTGTCGCAACCCAGTCCTGACCATTTCCCATGGTATTAATGATTGAAATCTTCTCTCCATTTCTACCTTTTAATTTTAAGCCTAACTGATTCATACGAGCCGCAACACCCCATGTACATTGTCCATAGGCATAGGCCATACCATCCCCACCACCAGGAACAGAATGCTCATACAAGTCTCCACGAACACCTTCAAGGGATTGCGGGTCACTTTTTGCCTGTCCTCCATTTGTTTGACTAAAGCCTTTTTCAATTTGGTAATACCATTCCGTGGCTCTAGTTTGTCTTTCCAGTAGTTTGTCTCCAGAATTTCCCTCCCAATAGGTGAGGAAGAGTTGGGCGAGATTGGCTGCACTGCCCGTATTTTTAAAGAAATCCTTTAACCAACTTTGATAGTAAGGACTATCCCCATGAAGCATAAAATCAAGTTGGAGGTCTAAATCATACCATTTCTTATTTTGGGTGCGTGCATAATTCAACAAGGCTGTATGCCGTGTTGACCCATCTGCGGTATCTGTCCATTGCCCTAACCCCAAACCTCTATGAAGAATATTAGGATAAGCACCTCCATAAATGGCTGGACCTCCAATTGCTAACCATGCTTCATCATCCCATGAGGAATCGGTAGCGCCAACTGGAGGAGATAAATAATCTCCTTCAGCTCGTTTTGGATTAATAGAAGACTCTACCGACCAATTTCCTAAAATAGCCGCAATGGCTTGGGGACTTGCCCCTTGAGATTTCAAAAACTCATAAATATGTTTTGCACGTTCAAACTCATCCCCACCAAACTGACCAATGGCAGGTAAGATAGTTGTCTGAAGTTGAATGACCTTTGGAAAATAAAATTGCGGATTGACATACACCAATTTTTCTTTCTTGTTCTTATACTTTTGATAGGAAACTTTCAAACCTGTATCATCTGGTGTCTCACCAATAATATCACCCGTTAGGACCCTTGTCCCCTCAATCGCACGGCCATTATGGATGGAATATAATGTTAAACGACTCTCATTCTCTCCTTTTCCGTTAGTGAGAATAACATTGTCACCGTCTAGAGATACAACACCATCCATTGGTGCGACAATCCTTTGGTGAGCCTTCGCTTCTAGTAGTATGTACTCCTGAAGGGTAGGTTTGCCGTCTAAATCATAGTATCCATAACGATAAGTCATGGTTAGACTATCTTCGTTGCTTTTCCCCTCAAATGGATTGTCCAATTCCTGCATGGAAGCATACACACCTTCTTCTTTTAGTTCCTTCATTTCCTCTTGATCGTCTTTCGAGAGTTTATACTTAGGAGTTTCATAGAGGTCTTGCATGGATTTCAAATCTTCCCCATCGTTAAATCATGCCACAAAGTAGACAGATAATCCTTGTAAGTTTCTGAACTAAATAAGTGAACTGGTTTGTGTAACTCATAGTCATGGAATTTAAAGTTCATATACCCCATCACATCATCAACTTTTGTGTAATAGGTAATGCCTTTGTCATTTGTACGAGTATGTTCTGCATCTTCCCAAGTTAGGTGGGTATAAGCTTTTGTTAATTCAAATTCATCTTGTTGAATCAAACTAGCAGATGAAAATCCTAAAAAGAAGCTCATCATAAGTAAAAGAAGAAAGACTATTCCTCCAACTATCCAGGTTGCAGGATTTCCCAGCCGCAAATGTAAAGAAGGAAAAGGCTGCTTTTAGTTTTTGATAGATATTTCGGACACTTGTAAGACCTTGTTTCTTTAATTTTCGATACCGATTTTTAAAGGAACTTGGATTATCTTTCGCTAGTTTCCATCCTTTTCCATCCTTAAAATGATGGTATCGCTCTTTTGTGTTGGTCAGTCTTTTCTTGGTAAAACGACCTGTTGCTTGTCCTGTTTTGACACTAGCTTTTCCAAGATTATAAGAAAGCCGACTGTAGCGTTTCCCTTTTCTAATGGTCTCTTGAAGTGTGCGATAGCCTTCTAAATCTTCATTTTCTGAAGCTAACTCTCCACCTTCTCGTCCAAGGACATAAAGAAAAGTTTTGGCTTTCCTACTGACTTTTTTGGACTTATAGGCTTGTTTAGTAGATTTTTAAATTCTCTTTTTGCAGTCCTTGACTTCTTTCTTAGCTTTTAATTCTTCTAAACTCTTCCCTTGAAAGAAAAAATTAGATTTTGCTTTCGATTCCTGACCGTAGAGAAATTTTTGATTGGTTTTTCTTTCTTTACGACTCTCTTTTCTTTCTTCTTTTGCTTCTACCTTGGCTTCTCTAAATTGCTTCTTGGCTATTTTCAATCGTTTCCTAGCATGAGGCAATCGTCTGTCTCTTAATTCTTTCGCGATTCAAAAGAGATGGAGGACTATTTTGAAGAATATGATTGTAGTCTTCATTTGCTTGTTTTACTCTAGCCTTTGAAACTTCTCTCATCTCCTCTAGCTTTTCTTTTATCTCTTTTTTCCATGCTTTTTCATCCAGTACAGCGGAATCTTTTTTCTGTTTCTTCACCTCCTTCTTTCCTTTTTTCAAGAATTTTTTCTCATCTTTTAGGCTTCTTCTAAATGCCTTTCGGGCATGTATGATTTCTCTTTTATCCTTCATTTACCTTCCCTTAATTAGAAGCCATTTTATCAGGATCCGTACTCATGATATCAAACAATTGAGTACCTTGAGGAATCTTATTTTTTTAAAGGGAACAACAACTGAACCCAGCTTTTTATTAGTCCTGCCCTTTTTTTCTGGATTGACTAGGTATTTTTTTCGAGTTCTTTTGACAAGCCTAAGAGTTGAACCAGTTCTTCTCGGTCATTTTTTTGCCTGCTTGAGGAGAATCATAAATTCACTATTTGCAATAATCCGTCTACCATTTGGATCTAACAATAAGGTTTCGACGTTTTTGAGTTATCCCAGTCGGACTGGCTCCATATTTTCTGACACGACTCCACAATTTAAAGAAGAAATCACTGGCATATTTATCTAATAAAGAGAAGCTGCATTTCATCAAAAATAAATCCAAGTCTTTCTTCCCTAATTTTTTTGGTTCCGAACAACACGATTCCATATCTGATCAAAACACTACCATAAGAGCGATTTGTTTCAGCTCATCTCCTAACTTCTTAACGTTATAAATCAAGAAATTAGATCCTGTCTGAATATTGGTCTTATGAGAAAAAAATATCAAGAGAACCTTCGACATATAGTTCCATATCAAGTGCCAAATTCTGCGCTTCTTCTTCTGGCTGTTGACTCAAGACAAAAACCCATTCTTCCAAAGAAGGCTCTTTAAAATGACTGATAGGTCAGTCTGGTAACTCGGTCGATAATCGATTTTTCTCTTCCATCCATTTTTTTCTATCCAATAACTTGCCGATAAAGGATAAAAAGAAATTCTGATTTTACCTTTACAGGGATCTTCATCCATATTTTTCCTCAGACAAGTCAAGGACATTGAGATAGGTTTGGGAATCAGGGCGCAATATCAATCATTTCTCCACCAAAAGCTCGTCCAATGATACTGTATTCTGCTTCTGGATCCACAATGATAATTTCAGTATTTTCACCAGATTCCTTGATTTTGGTCGTGATAATTTCATGCTTGGTTGCCATCCCTTTCCCAGCTCCAGATGTTCCTAAAAATCAGACCAGACGGTGTATTTAATAGGCTGCGATCAATGGTAATAATATTGCTTGAGATTTGATTGATACCGTAATATTTCCCACTACGGTCTTGTAAGTCTACTGAAGTCCATGGAGAATTCACTGCTACATTGGACGTTAATAAACTCCGTGATACTCCCTCTAAAAAATCACAACCAAATGGCAGCAAACTATTAAAGGCTGCTTCTTGCATATATGGTAGTTTATCAATCATTAGGTCATTTGAGCCGGCCACTTGTTGAATCGTGTCTAGAGCTTGTTTAAGTTCTTCTTCATCCTGACCAAAAGACACCCAATCAAAGAAGACTGTTTGAAATAGTTTATCTCCTGTCTCTGTCATGGTTTTTTTAAGAGTTCCTCAGCTTCATCGATATTGCTTTCTAATACATGACCTACTTTTTTTCCAAATAGATACCTGTACGAGCTAGTTTTTTTGTTGTTCCCCAATCTTTTGGGATTCCATCAAGGTCTTCTTTGTTCGTAGTTTCTTCATGGCATCTGCCTTAGTCGAACTTTGAGCATGAAGGCTTACAATCAATTCCAAATCTCCTTGCATGAGGTCTCGGATAAACTGATCCCCTAATTCCATGCCGTAGTCTCTCACATATACAATCTGCAATAAGCGGTCATTGATTTGTAGGTAATTCTTGTTTTTAAAATCCAAGAGATTAGGCGCTATGAAGTGACGAGTTGTCTGACCAGATCTCGTTAAATCACGGTAAGAAAAAGGAAGATGGTGTTCTTCTCTAAGCATATCCGCCAACAAGTTGACACGCTCTTCTCCAGCCAAGGATTCAAAGCGAGCATCAATTTCTGAGAAACCACTCTTGAAATATTCTCCTATTTGAGACAAGGAACGATAGGCTTGTTTGGGATTAGAATCTTTTCTACCAAAGCTAATCAGTTTCACAGCTGAAAAATTATTTTCTCCACTGTCTAAATTTTGATTCATCATCCGATTCAATTCTTTACGATAGGTATCATATCCATCTTCTTTTTCCTCATACAGAAACACTTTGTCTGAATTTTTTTCTAAATTCAATCTTTTATTAAAGATAGTCAATTGGAAGTTGGTTTGATCATCTAGGGAGTTAATCAAATCAGAATACTTCTCAATGATTGCGCCCTTATCTTCTAAACCAACGGTCTGGTAATTGACATCACCAAGTAAATAGCTTTGTGAGAAATAATCTTCTTTCACCTGCATCAGACCATTTTGATACAGGGCTTGATAGGAAAGAGTATTAGCCGTAGAGGGTAACACTTCCTCTTTTTATCCTTTTAACTTCTTCTTTCTGATTAGTCATTGAGGTTTTTTGTTTCTTTAATGTATTTGATTTTCTTTTCATGTTCAGGTCCTTTCTTTCCTGTAATTGTGCGTAGGGGAACCGTTAGTTCAAAATGAAGACGGTATTTCAAATAATGTTCAAAATATAAATCATTGGGTTTATAGACTCCAAAAAGCATGAGGGGGATGGTAAAGGCAAACACAAAACCGTAAACAAACCAATCTCCAAATTGCCAGAAAAAGAGATTCAAGCCCAAAAACAATAATTGTGACAATAAAGGCTGGTAAAACAAAGATGATTTGTCTTGTGGTGAAACCTAACCAAGCCCTGTGTTGGTATTTTGAGATGTCTTTAAAGACACGTGTATTCATGACTTTCCTTTCTAAAAAGGCTAAGAAGCAATCACTTCCTAGCCTTTATCTAATTACATACCTAAATTGAGCGAGCCGTACGTTGAGAACCAACGAGGGCGATAATCAGTAAGATAGCTTGTACCAAACTACCAAACATAATCGCAAGTGATTGCAAGACTCCTGCACCATTTGAAACAGCTATTTTCCCAGCAGATTCAAACAAAGGAACAAGAGAAACAATCAGAAAAATAAGAACCCCTTGTACCGCATAGACCATAATATTTTTTAAATAGCCAATACCAATAGACTTCCATTCATCACTTAAAAATGTTGGAATCGTAAGAGGGGCAAATGGGATCATAAGGTAGAGTTGAATAAATCGAATAGATACCAAAAGATTAACCATGGCTGCACTTACTATCCGAACAAGCCAAATGAGGAGGGCGAAAAAGCCTACAATCATCCGGCCAATAAAGCCTGAACCTTTTAATCCAGAGATGGTATCATACTTTGCCCCACCGTGAGCCACAATCGAGGCCACTTGTTCAATGGCGTGACTCGCAATCCCGATGATAGCTTCTACAATAACGGTAGTGTTGGTAATTACAACTGCGACCATAATATAACTAATCAACATCGGCGCTAATGCTTCAAAGGTCATCGCTCCACCAGAGTTAGCAATTTTCTTTGCCATCTTCGAAAATTCTAGGATGAGAACAACTGATAAAATCGCAACTCCAAGAGGCTGCATGACACTTTTAGTAATACTAGACATATAAGTCCAAACGGTTGGATTGTAGCTGGATAGCGATTTAATCAGATCTACCGTAGATTGTAAATCTACATTAAATCCTTCAAATAAATTTTCAGCTGATATTTTTTCAGATGCAAGGTAAACAAAGGGTGAGACTAAACTAAGATTCATGTCATTGTTTATCCTCCTAAATTGAAATTTGAGTTACAAAGGCTCCAGCAGCCCCAACCATAACACCACCGACAATTTCCAGAATGGCATTCCGAACACCTGGTCCACCATCTTTAATGTTGGTTGCAAGGTTGACAATCCCCACAACAACGAGAAAGGCACCAACCGCAATCAATCCCTTCTGTAACAAAGACATAGCTTGTGCAAACATAGCACTTGCGTCTACTCCATAAACAAAAACCTTTAAAAATGCGTAATCATCTATTTCCTCTTTTTCTATTTTTTTATTTTAAACTAGATTCAAAAAGTTAAATCACGAATTCTAAGGCCTTCAAGATGATTTTCTTGTCTTTGATTTAAAGGATTGATTTGATAGTTCCACCACCGTTCATCGGTTTCTTGATTGGCTAGGTATTTCCAGTTTGGATGCTTAGTGGAATTGTACTTTTTGCTTTTAAAGACAGGCATATTGCAATTCGAACCAAGCATTCATGCCGTTTCATATTTCCGACCTCATCAGGTGTCATTAAATCACGAGCAATCTTTTGATGAGAAAGGGATCCTGAACCTGTCTGGCCAAAGGAACGACTCGTATTTCGAACATCAATGGTTTGTTTACCGAGTAAGCCACTCATAAATTTAAAGGTATCTTCATCATTACCACCTAAGTAGACTAAGCTATCACAGTTCCCAAGAATGGTTTTCCAAGCTTCTTTTTCTTTATAGAGTCCTTGAAGTTGGGCAATATTTTGTAGAATAGGAACGAGACTCATGTTGCGAGAACGGACTGTCGAGGTTTGTTCAGCAAAATCTGGGATTTCTCCGATATTTGCGAACTCATCTAAATAGACTCTCACATGAAGAGGCAATTGACCCTTAAAATCAATATCTGCTTGTCTTGTTAGGGTTTGAAATACGGTTGAAAAAAAGAGGGCTGAAAGAAAGCGAAAGGTACTATCGTTATCTGGGATAACTAAGTAAACCATTGATTTTTCCTTGCCCCATGTCTTCATATCAAGGGTATCTCTTTTGGTCAAATCCATGACACTTTGAATATTGAAGAGGGCAAATTTAGCAGTGGTTACAGCTATAACAGAATCCAGAGTCTTATCCTTATAATTTTGAAAATCTGCCCAATTTCGCATGGTAAAATTTTCAGTTCCATACTTTTTAGCATAATTTTCAAATAGAATTTCTAAGACACTTTTTTCTTGGTTTCACCCTTGGATAAGTGTTTAATGAGTTTTGAGATTTCAGCAAAACTTGGATAACGCCCTCGTTTTTTTCGCTCTTCCACTTCTTTTTTTTGACGTTTCAACAAGTTTTGGTATTCCTTTTGACTCAAACGACTTTCTTCTATGAGCTGTTCTCTTGTTTTGGGTGGGATTATAGAAATCGACCAAGTAAGAGGCTAAAGCTCGTACCAAAAGTCATAGAAGCTTCATCCCAAAATGGATCACTACGGGAGCCAGAACCTTTGGTGTTATTAAAATAAACCGTCAGCATGCGATTCAAATCATTTTCTGTCTCTATATAGCGAAAAGGATTGAAGCCATCTGAGTTCTTCATATTGACTAAATCTAACACCTTTACTTGGTAGCCATGTTCTAAAAAGAGTTTGCCTGTTTTCTCGGCCAAGTGATCTTTAGGATCCACTACAATATTAGAACTATTCATCTGAATCAGATTGGGTTTCACAAAGCGAAATGTCTTCCCACTTCCTGAACCTCCGATCACCACAATATTCTTATTTCTATCATATTGGGGTGGTTTTTTATCTAACAATGTCAAACGAACATCTTGTGCTAAGATCGTATCATGAGAAAATTCCTTACCGTAAAAGAGCTTCTTTTCTTTTAGAGTTCCAAAACGGGCGCTCCCGTATTCTACCCCTTCTCGGTATTGTTTTTTACCAGTCTCTAGATAGAGATAAACCAGTAACATCATCACAAAACCTAGTAGAAAAAAAACACTTGATTTTCCAGTAAAAGAAACATTCCATGGCGACTGAAGAACTTGATCTTGACCTTCCATCAGAAGATGAGTCCATTTATCTAAAGTATTTCCAGTATAGGAATCATACAAAAGCGTCAAACGATGAAAAAGATAGCCTAGTAAGATACCTAACAGTGAGAATAGTAGGAATTTCTTTCCACTGTACATCATCTCACCATCTCTTTCTGTTTGACGGCTCCTTCTTGTCTAAAGGTAATTTGGGATTTAGCTTCATCAATAGCATCATCTAATGACTGATCCATGGTAAAATCAGCTAATTTCTCCGGATCATTAACCATTTTTTCTAAAAGATGGTCTAAATGATTGTCCAGAATCGAACGGTCTTTCGTGTAGAAATGCAGAGAATCCCCTTGCCAAGCGATGGCTAAAGGAATCTCTTCTTTTTCTAAAAAAGCTTTAAATTTCTCGATATCAATTGGTTTGTCTAAAAAATCTTTTTTCAGATTAATCGTATCAATCGAATAAGGAGATTGTAGCAATTCTTCTAATTTCTGCACACCTACCTTATAGGCGGAATCCTGTGCTAAAGCCTGACGTCTAGACCATTCTAGAATCTTTAAAAGACTTTTTACAGTAAATAAAAGACTACGCTCAGCATATTGAACTGCCATTCGTTCCTGTTGTTCAGAGGACATCTGATGCCTCCTTCTTAACAAATAGCAGCTTTCCTTCTTTATAACAATAAGCTATCAATTTCTGACGTTGCTTAATCGACTTGACAACCTGCAGTAGATCTCTCGAATAAGGTTCTCGAAGAGTAACTTCTACTGCTTTCCCATCAACGATACCAACACGTTTAAATTCAAGAGCCTACTGAAAAAGTCATTAAATTGATGGCTTTTTTGTTATACTAGAGATGAGGTGAGATGATGCTTGATAATCAGTTAACTATGGATGTCAGTCCTTATTCTAGTTTGTATGATATCGTGGTTCCTAAAACCCACTTTTTACGTCAGCTAACTGAACTCTGTGATTTTAGCTTTATTTATGATGAACTAGAAAAGAATTATCGTCCCGATTTTGGGCGTAAAGCTTATTCACCGATTATGATGTTCAAATATCTCTTGTTAAAAGATATTTATAAGTTATCAGATGTAGATGTGGTAGGACGTTCCTTGTCAGATATGGCCTTTAAATTTTTTCTTGGTCTAGCTCCTGAGGATTCTGTTATCGAGCCATCCTCTCTGACGAAATTTAGAAAGCTAAGAATTAAAGATGACAAACTGCTTGATGTATTGATTCAGAAGTCTGTTCAAATTGCACTCGAACATAACTTGATTAAGAGTAAAATCCTCATTGTGGATGCCACTCACACCAAATCTCATTATAATCATAAGAAACCCCAAGAAATCCTTAGAGAGCGTTCAAAAGCTTTACGTAAAACAATTTATCAACATTCAGAAGATATCAAAATAGAATTTCCAAAGAAACCTCAAGAAGATAACCTCGAAGCAGAGTTGACCTATACAGAGGAGTTAATGGCTGTGGTTGAAAAACACGAGGAACTCTTAGCCCTACCGACTGTTTCTCAAAAGTTCAATTACCTAAGAGAGGCTGTCGAGGACGACTTAGAACATTTGGAAGCTTCTGTTAAGGAGGAGGCTAGGCTCGGACATAAGACAGCCGACACCTCTTTCTATGGATATAAAAGTCATATCGCTATGACGGATGAACGGATTATTACTGCTTGCGTGGTCACTTCTGGTGAACAAAGCGATGGGAAATATTTACCTGAGTTATATGTCAAAACAAAGGAAAATAGTCTGGACATCGAGACTATTATTGGTGATGCGGCTTATTCAGGAAAGGACAACATTCAACTAGCTCGCAAAGAAAAGATTCATTTGGTTTCAAAACTGAATCCTTCTGTTTCAAAAGGTTACCGTAAAGAAGAGGATGCGTTTGAATTTAATAAAGATGCAGGGCTATTTGTCTGTCCAGAAGGACACATGGCTGTTCGCAAAGCAAGGACAGGGAAAAAATATCAAAATAAGAATCAAGTTGTCACTCATTACTTTGACATTGAGAAGTGCAAGAGTTGCCTTTCCAAGGAAGGATGTTATAAGGAGGGGGCAAAGTCTAAAACTTATTCAATAGCCATTAAGAGTGACGACCATCTTTTCCAGAAGAAATTTCAGGAAACACCTTATTTTAAAGAAATGGCCAGACATCGCTATAAAATCGAAGCAAAGAATGCCGAACTAAAACAGAGACATGGCTTTGATGTCGCGAGAGCATCGGGTCTTTTCAGCATGGAGTTACAGGCAGCAACAACCATTTTCGTGGTCAATATGAAACGAATTATGACCTTAATAAATACAAAATAACCGAGGAACTCGCTCAAATTAACGAGAGATTCCTCGGTTTTCATTTCATTAAAAGTAAGAGACCTATTTTTTTCAGTGGACTCAAATTCAATGTAGTCTTTTTTGAGATGTCCTAAGCCCATACCAAAAGGAAAGTGATGAATCAATTGGATGGTGCAACCACCTTTATTTCCCATTTGTTTCAAATCATACAAGTTTACTACCTTCATGATTAACTCCTTTATCTAGTTTGTCGCATCGTTTAAGTCTGGTAACGATAAACTCCGTGTCTGTTAGAAAATTCTCACACACGTCTTGTGCCAGTTGCCCTTCACAGGGAAGTACTCTCAGTCCCTACTTACACAGGCACGCTAATCAAGACGGAGTGGATTCAATTTTCAAAGAACAGGTAGCTTTATTATAGATAAGAGTAGTTGAAATTTTTATCACATTTTTGAGGTTGTTGGAATAAAAAAAGCAACTCACTGCTTTACGAATGAGTTACTTTTTTACTAAAATATTTGTTGCATAATTTCCTTAATAACCTGAACAGAGTTATCAAATGAGATATCTTTAGCATACTTAAATTGGCGTTGATAACGAATCCATAGCTCTTTCTGATAATCAGAAATTTCAATTCCTCTCACTTGTTCTTCCCAATTATAAATAGTATCTTTACTTTTACGTTTTTCTGCCGTATTCTCAAGTGCATTTTTTAATACTTCTAGATTAATCTCTTCTTTTCTAAGTTTATACAAGGTGAAAAGATCATATCGATCACGTGGGCGTGTCGAAGCTAGTTCCCTACTGATGATTGTTTCTAACTTTTCAGCAAGTACAGTCTCTAGATTATATGTCCATATCTTGATGCTTTCATTAGTAAAGATAGAAGTCATTGAATAAGTAATTTCTCTTGGTGTGATCTTATCACCAGTAGTAATATCAATAAAAACAACCTCCTTTAATGTATCAAAAGTTGCATTTAATTTTAATGAAAATCCTCCATATTCATCATCTTGGCGAATAGGTTCTAGCTTATCTACTGAAAATGAAAATCCATCAGTTTTAGAACAAAGAATCTCTTCAAAGATATGAATCAAATTTTCTCTGCTCATTCCAGTTCCCTTCAGAGTAACCATCTAAATCCATTGTGGTTCGCTTATCTAGTCCAATCATTTGACCTATTAGATACCCTCCTTTTACAATGAAGGAATCTCTGTAAGAACTAGTAGAAATCAGCTTTAACACTTGCTCAATTAAATAATGTTGTTGTACTTGTTGAGCTGGAATTCCCTTATCTTTTGAAATATTTTTGATTTTTGCTTTAAAGCTATTCGCATTTGAAAACATTAAGATAGCACCTCCGTATAAGATTGTAACTTATCAGTTACTTTAAATAGCTGGGCATAATAAAAATAATTTATGTAAATGAATTTTATTTTGTTGAAAATATTTTTAAACGCTGGTGTAATAATTTGAAGATCCACCTGATGAACTGGTCTTAGACACTCGACCAAAACTCGTTCAACTTCATAAACTTTAATAAATTGACCAGGAAGACGCTCTATTTCAACAATTCCTTCACTATAGTGAGAGCGTAAGATAATAGGACATATATCTGCTTTCTTAATGTTTTTTTGGTATTCGTACCATAAGGAAAACTCATCGTCATGTTAAAAGGGATAGTCAAAGATAAACCATGTAACCAAAGTGCTGTCTCCAAAGAAAAGATTCCCTTTGGAAATCGATACTGAAGAACAAACCACTCATCTAAATAAATATCAGGTAAGCGATATAACCCTTTTTCTTCAGTATCAATTTTTCCTTCTGTAACCATTTTTAATAAGGTTTTTGTAGTGTAAATTTTTCATCTATTACTTGTTTAAAAGTTAAAAACCATACTGATTGAAAAGAGTTCATCAGTTTCTCTCTTTTTATCAACCATATCATTCTCCTTTTCTTAGAAACAAAATGCTAACATCATCTATATGTTAGCATTTTTATTTCTTTAAAATCAATTCATTTATTTTTATTTCAAAAATTAATCCATACGTAAGACAGACCAGCTATTATTAAAGAAAAATAAGACATAGACTGATAGATTCCATTCTAAATCAAGCTCTGCTAAATGAGATTTATAGCGCATGAACACTAAAAATATTCCCAGTAAAACATACAAACAACAAGATAGAACAGCTCCTTGATAATGGGCTAAGACAGATAAAATCCTCGTCAAAACAACTCTGATATCTAATTTTCTGACCAACTTCAATAAAATTTCTCAATACAGAAATTCTTCAACAATACTCACATTGATTAAGAAAAAGAATGGTGATGTAATCATAATTTCAATTTTTAAATCATGATGCCCATTTTACCTTTCTTGTCTTAACTGGTTTAAATCGAATCTTATTAATGAGTCTAAGCTCTATTTCTCTACAATCTGTAACGGAGGTATCATTGATTTTAAGGCTTCTTGGAAAGTATTGATTACCTTTTTCATGTGATAATTCTACTGTATAACTGATACCATTACTTAATTTAAAGACTACAAAATAAATATGATCTCTTTTAAATCGGCGACCGACTTTTTCTATTCAAAAATGCCATCAGTTGTATAGAATTTACACTCCATTACATGTAACATTTGATAAAGCAACAAGGTTCCAACTATTTTGAATTTATTTTCGTTGAACCAACCATTATCAGCTTTATTAAGACGTTCCAATGTCCAATCATCTTTTAATCCTTCAAAAATACTCCCTGCATTATTAGTTGGTAAATTAACATGATGTTCTCTAGATAATCCTAAAAGATGAGGAATGGAGGAATTTGGGACTGATAGAATAATTTCAGGACAGTTCTCCATATTTGTCTGATAAATATATTTGTACTGAGAAACATTTTTCTCAATAGTATTGGCCAAGCAATCCATCTTAACATTGAGAATATCAATCTCTCCATCAAAAGTCTTTAGCCATTCCAAAGTATAAGTCATTTGAATTTTCTCCTAAAAAAGAGAAGGAAGCTTCTGCTTCCTTCTCTCCCACGTATTGAGTTTCACCTCACGCTAGATATGCCCTATCTGTTCCTCAAGGGTAGGCAGTCCTGCTATTCTTTTTCTCAACAAACAGTCTGAACTGAGAGCGGAGCCCACAGGCGGGTGCAGACCATATCCACTAGCCCACAAGTAATTATATCATTTAATTACCTTCATTATACGCAATTAGTCCATATTTGTCAACAATTACATTCATTATGAATATCTAAATAAATCAGGTTACCTATTTTAAAAAAGCAGCAAACTATAAACTAGTAGGTTCCACACCAAATGTAGCCCCATACTGCCCCATAAGTCCGATTTGTAGCGTACAAGCCCTAAAAACATCCCAAGTGAAACATATAAACACCAAGCTAGAATGGTCCCTGGATGATGAACTAAGGCAAATAAAACACTTGTTAAAGCAACTCGAATATCTAATTTTCTGACCAAGTTCCATAAAATTTCACGATACAGAAATTCTTCAACCATACTCGCATTGATTAAGAACAATAAAAATGAAAACCAAGGAACTTGATGTTGAAGGCCAATTAAGTTTGCTTGATTCGTGCTTCCTTGAGCATGAATCAGACTAAAACATAGACTTATAATCAGTAGACTAACGAATCCAATACCAATCCACTTTATACTAATTTTCATATTGACCTTGGCCACATGTTTTCGTTGGCCATACATCCATAAAAAAGAACTGAGTGACGCTCCATAGAGAATCTGTAGTATAGTTAACTCACCGATACAAAGAAATTTCAGTAAGTATAGAGATACCAATAGGACATTTACTTGTTGGAATATATAAACTGGAATTATTCTTTTCATAGTTACCTCCGAAATAAATCTTCATAATCTAAATCTAATACCTGCACAATCCTTTCTACCCATGGACTTTGAGGCATTCGTTGTTCCATCTTGTAGTGACGAATCTTTTGATACAAACGATTCAATTCACTTGGATAGTGAAACTCTCCCGCAAACATTTTTCTGGTTAACTCAATCCAGCTGATATTTCTTTCAGCCAAAATAATGGACAAGTTCTCCCAAAATCGTTCAGCCATATTGCTTCTCCTTTAGTTAGATAAATAATGTGTTTGTGCCATGTAAATCAATTGTTTCGTATCTCTTGGCAATAAAGCTCTAGCTTCTTCCAAATTCAGATTTGGATAAACTCGCTTATTTGAAACCGCAAGAGGAAGTCTGATGGTTAGTTCAGGATTTTTTAAAATCATCTCAACGAAATCCGTTAATTTTAGATTGTCTCGGTTCTTAAATCGTAATAAATTGGGAGATAAAAACTCAAAACAATCTGAAGAATAGCTCATCATCTCAATTAATTTGTCCTTTGTCATTTCAGAAACTGAATGACAAGATACCTCGATGCCATAGTTTTGGAAGAAGTCTAAAAGAAGTTGATTTCTTTGGCTATTTTTACTTAGATAGAGATCAATCATGGGAGACCTCCCAAAGATTCGGTTCCATTTGATATTCTGAGACGATTAAGGAATCTAATAAATTTGCGAAGTTAATCGGTTTCTTGTCTTCATCATAAGCTTTTGACAGTTACTTGGGTTGTAAGTATTCCCTCTTTTCCCTCGGCTCGATAGCCTTGTCCATATAAAACAAAAACAAGATTATGATGATCATCTACAAAGGCATCAGCTCCGTTCTTTATATCCTGACTTTCAAGGAATTCCATAATGTTTTGAAGATAGGATTCGTAAAATAGGGGGTAGTTGTGTTTTTTATGGTAATCATCTAAAAATGTCACCTCAAACTCACATGGATAATTGGGCATCAAAAATATTTGTTCATCCAGCTGTTTGATTTCTGCATCATGTAATTCTGTTTCTAATTCATCACAATCTAGTATTGATTCTTTATTTAATGCTTTCATCTTTTTCCTCTATTTCTTTTAATTTCTTTGCGATTGCGGCAATCACAGGAACGGTTACACTATTACCAGCTTGTTTATAGAGCTGACTATTACTAGAGACTTTTCTAGCAGCTTCAAAAGCCCAATCAGGAAAAGCCCTGCAGTCTAAAACACTCTTTAGGAGTGATTCGTCGTATCCTCAAACGGTAAAATTGCCCATCAATTAAGACACCAGCTACATGGTAAACTTGTTTATCTTCTCCTTCATAGCTAGCCACTACTACTCCCATTTGCCCACTAGTTGTTAACGTATTCGCTATACCTTTTCCAACTCTACCACGACGATACTGAGAACTTGGTCTTTCCAAATTGATTGAATCTCCTATTTCTGCTTGAGCATATCCTTTTTTAGTTGCCTCCCGGACTTTTAGAAATTGGATTGGTTCTGGAATCAGTATTTTGGGGATTTTATCTCCACCTTGCATCGTAGTCAGTGTTGGAGATAAGCCCTCACTTCCATAGACGCGACCAGTTTCCTTAAAGCTAGTTGGTAAATCTCCAACAACGACAATACCATGGCGATCCTGAGTATTTAAAGTAAACATTGGCTCTTGATTATCCTTGAAACGTCTACCATTTTGTCTCTTTTCTAATCTGTCTGGTGTCATACAAGGAATAGCAACCTTAAATCCTTCTCCTTTTCCACGAACTAAGGTTGGCGCAAGACCTTCTGAATAATAGACTTTACCACTCATTCCACTTTTTGATGGATTCAAATTCCCTAATATTTTTAAAGTCTCAGAGTTAGTTGCTTGACCTTCTCGTCTGAAAGGAAATAAGAGTCTGGTACCTCTCTTTCTAGAATGTCCGATAATAAACACCCTCTCTCTGTTTTGGGGAACGCCAAAATCCTTACTGTTAAGCACCTGCCACTCAACATCAAACCCCAATTCATCAAGCGTGGTAAGGATTGTGGTGAACGTCCGTCCCTTATCGTGATTGAGTAGGCCTTTAACATTTTCAAGAAAAAGAAAACGTGGTTGGATTTGTTTGGCCGCCCGAGCAATTTCAAAGAACAAAGTTCCTCTAGTATCTTCAAATCCCAATCGTCTTCCTGCGATTGAAAATGCTTGACAAGGGAATCCCCCACAGATGACATCGACTTTCCCTCTAAGTTTTTTAAATTCGTCATCTGAAACATCTCGTATGTCATGAAATTCTATTTCTCCTTCTGTTTGAAAAATGGACTTATAAGATTTCCTAGCAAATTTATCAATCTCACATAATCCAATACACTCGTGTCCAACACTTTCCATTCCTAGTCGAAAACCACCGATACCTGAAATAAATCAATAAATTTCATTTCTTTATCACCCCTTTCTGATCGACTATCAATGTCCAAATAGTCACACCACTTGAAATGACAATGAGCATAACTAATATCCACTCGATTGGCGACATTTAACCACCTCCTTTTCTAACACGGTTATTCCAAACAGAATACAAGCCGTTAAACACAAATTCAGCCAAAACTTCCGCTCGTCTAACAAAGCGAACATTGTCAAGAGCATACTGATAGATTCTCTCAAAATCAGTCATAGCTATATCACTGGCTGTTTCAGAAAAACCCTCTCGTCTAAATTGATCTTGTACCAATCCCCAAATATAATCTCGATCATATTTTGTGACCTTTTCTACTTTTCTTCTCAAAATAGGTTGAGTATTCCTTTCTTCCTCATCCTCAATAAATAAAGATTCAGTCTCACTATATTTAGTCTCACTAACTTCAGTCTCACTAGGGGCTGAATATGAGACGGGGGCCGTTTCATTTTCATCCTGCCCTAGTCTTTTTTTAACACTAGGCCTGTTCGAACTAGCTACTGGGGTAGAAGACAACTCTCCTAAATAAATCTTATTAGCTAGTCTTCCTTTCTCACTTGAAGACTGTTGGACTTCATCAATTAAGTCATATTCTTTAAGAATTTTTTTGATGGACAGTAATTTTGACTTCGAACAACCTAACAGCCTCATCAGTTTAGAATTAGAAAATACTAAATAGACTGCTCCTTCTTCATCTATCCAACCACGACTGAGAGATAATTCTAAACGATCTTTTAAAATAGAATAAGCCACCTTTACTTCTAGTTTCATATCCATATATTTCTCATCCTCAAAAAGAATTTTAGGTAATTTATAATACCGTTCTGAAGTTTGGTATTGATTTGCGGTAATTCGTTTCATAGCGCTCCTCCAAGTTCTTTGAGTATTAAATCTCCACTTGATTCCAAGTCGAACCAAGCCACTTTTTTCCTAATTCAGCCATAAGAGATATGGCCTCAACAATATCTATTCCCATTTCACGTACTAAAAAAATGAAATGACAATATAGCGTGATGATTGTAATTCTTTTGTCATTTTTCCTCCAGAAAATAAAAAAACGGAAAGATTGTGAAATTCCTTTCCGTAACATAATAAATATTTGAACACCAAACTCAACACCAAAAAAATATTTTTATTGATGATTATTGCTCAATCAAGCAAATATAACAATGTAAAAAATTAAAACCTAAACTAACAAAAACCCTTGAATTTCAAGGGTTTTAAGCATTTATTCTACTTCACAATGTTTTTATTATTTTTAAATCTTCTAGACCAGCATTGAATAGTAGCCATTAGTTTTTCATATAAATAAAATTTAATTAATATAAATAGTATTTTCTTATAGTCTATTTTATCATAACTTGAGCACTTTTTACTTAGGCTTTTAGTTTTATAACAGATGTAACTATGGAAATAAATTATGTTTTATATTTATACTTTTAGTTTTACAATTGACGCTAATTGACATGTACGAAAACTAAGGTTTTAGTACTCAAAGTTGACAGAAATTATTAAACTTTTGTCCTATATTTTTTGTAAATCATGACCACCCGTCAAACAGGTGGTTTGTCCCAAGGGATATAAGCCCAAATTACCAGCCAGCGCCTAAAGACGCTGGCTTTCACTTATTCAAGCCTCCTTCTCTTGACTTTCGTCACTTGCCTCTTAAAGAGGCTTTAGTATTACTTACCACTATCCCTAAAAGGATCCTCATATTCTTTTACACTCAATTTATCTAGTGCTATATCATGCTTTCCTGCTCGAATATATTTCTGTAATTGTGACTGTTAAGCCTACTGTACTTACATATTAACCTTGCTTAAATACTTGATTCCCCAAACTGTACTTGAGATTGGCGTGTTGTCATTATCATGATGCCTTTTTCCTTTTAAATAGCCCATGAAACTCAATGCCCATCCTCAGTGGAATACCCCACTAATAGCGCCAGCCATGGTCTGGCATTGATGACCCTCGATAGTTCAACTCCTTTATAACTACAAGCGATGAAATATTTCCTTTCAACTACTTCGATATTGATTATAGACTTTCGTCTATATGAAAATTGAACACAATATGACCTTACAGTGCCACTTTGTGTACGACAAACTAAACCTTTTATTGCCATATTTTTCTCCTTTCCTTTACAGAGTGGCCCGAACACCTTTATTGTATCGCGTTCGGAGTTTTGCAATTATAATGACGCGCACCCGCATGGCGGTGGTTTTCATCTCGCACCTAACGGGCAGGACGGACTAATAATCACATAATTAAACCTACCATGAAATTTCCACGGTAGGTGTTACTCATATCAATAATCGTTCTAAAAATGGTTTGATGCAGTTGAGGAGAATTCCTTCTATCCAGCTTTCTTGTGCTGAGGAGAGATGCTCTGCCTGAAGGCTTTCTTTTAGAAAATCTCGAACTTGTTCTGGTGCAATTTCAAACTCAAAAGGCTTTCATTTTATAGAAAAAAAGTCGATGCAGATGATCTGACAGGTATTCAGTTGAAAATGGCACTTCTCCACTTTTTCGATATTCTAATAAGAGTCGAGCAAAGCGGGATTTTTCTTCAGGAAGCTCACGGAAATAGGAATTGAGGAGCCAGGTCTGCTTCTGCTTTCTTTCAATTGGATCCTGACTAGCAATTCGTTGGTCTTTTTCCAGCTCTTTTTGGTATTGTTTGGCCTTGATAGCCCGTTCTGTTCGATTTTTACCAAAAAGAATTTTCTCCCACTTGCGTTCTTCTTGAGTCAGGGTCTCTGTAAAGCCAAAGTAATCTTGATAAGCACGCTCTGCTGGTCCCATGGCTAGAACTAGATTGTCTGCATATTGTTTGGCGATTTTATCCCTCTTCTTGCGCTCTTTCTCAGCCTGGATACGCAGTTCTTGCTCGTAGTCAATTTTCTCCTTACCTAGTTTGACAAGGTAGAGTTGGTCATCTGGTTTTCCAAGTAAAAAGGGTTTGATACACTTTTCAAGGACTTCTTCCATCCGAGCCTTCTTCTTAGGCTCTGCCTTGGTCCAACTTCCTCCTTGAAAGACTTCTAGGAAGAGCTGGTAGTCTCTCTCAGGTGCAAATTGATTGCCACGATTAGGTTTGAAAAAACACCTTTTTCCCAGAGCCATTTTAGAAGTCGCTCGTCAAAGTCACTTTTATTGACCTTGATTTTTTCCTTTTTCTGGGCTTTTCTGGTCAGATTTTCAACCTTTCTGAGCAGTTTTTCTTCCTCTTCCAGTTGCTGGTCAAGGGACAATCGATGAAAATGACGAACACAGTCGCTACCAATCGGAAAGAGGCGTTGACCTGTGACACCGTTAAAGAGTTCGTAGGCGTATTTGATGGCATTTCCACAGACACAATTGCTACGGCCGATACCGTTAAAAATCAAGGAAACTTCATTCCATTCCTTGGTAGCTTGTTCCCAAGTATCAGCTTTTGAAGCCTGTAAAACCGCATCATGCAGGGATTTTCTAACTGGAAGTGTCATGAGGTCTCCTTTCTAGATTATACTTTTACAACTTGAACCTCGTCTTTACCGAGTAAAATCAAGTATTTGTCAATATTTTCAATCGAATAGGCTCGAGATAAAGCCTCTCCGTATAGGGCTAACTGACCACGATAACGGTCTATGAGTTGACTTGGCTCATCATAGCGGTCTGTCTTATAGTCGAACAGAACAATTTTGTCTTCGTAAAGTAGATAGCCATCAAGGATACCACGGACAACAAAGTCTTCCTGACTCTTTTGGTCTCGTTTGAGCATGGAGAAAGGTTGCTCGCGATAAAGATGGTTGGTATTAGCGAGAATTTCCTGACCGAGTGCTGTGTCAAAGAATGCAAGAATTTTAGCAAGATTGATCTTGTCTCTGACAGCTGGGCTGGTTTGAACTTGTTTGAGAGTTTCTGTCAGGCTAGCAAGCGTTGGTCGCTGACTGAGGTCAATTCTCTGCATGAGTTCGTGGGTAGCACTACCAATCTCAGCTCCTGTTACCTTTTCTTTGCTTGAAAAATCTGGCAAATCAAAGCTGATTTTCTTGTCTACTGACTGGCCTTGACCTGCAATCTCGACACCTTCCATATCCATAACAGGGTTCGTAGAATTTCTTGATTTGACTTGGGGTTTGAACACTAGGAAGTTCAATGGCTGCACGGTGAAGAGTATTATAAACTTCTACTTCTTTCAGCATTTCAAGAGCTTCCTTAATGGTTTCTGACTGACGATTGTCTGCTTGGGAGCTAGCTTGGAGAGGGCTTTTGTTTTCCAACTCTCCGATAGCTTCTCTGGTCAACTGATCTTCACCAACAAAACGATAGCTAAAGTTGAGATGATCCTTTGCAAACACTTTGCTGATAGCCCAAATCCAATCTTGGAAATTCTTGGCTTGAAGTCTAGTATTGCTATTTAGTTTTCCATTTTTAGCTGCTGGATATTCCTTGGCTTCCAACTTTTCGCGAGAACCCTTGCCGACAAGGTAGAGCTTTTTCTCAGCTCGAGTCATGGCAACATACAGCAGACGCATTTGCTCAGAATAGCTTGCCAGCTGTAATTCTTCTTCGTTCTGTCTATAGGTCAGACTAGGAATGGAGAGTTTGATGGTTTTAGGATAGTGAGCTTCCACTGCTCCTGTCTCCATTTTGGCAATATATTTGACACCTAGTCCATTTTTACGGCTGAGAATGACTTCTGACATGCTGTCTTGCTTGTTGAAATCTTGATCCATATTGAGGATAAAGACGTAAGGAAACTCCAGCCCTTTACTCTTGTGGATGGTCATGAGCTCTACTGCATCCTTGGGGGGTGCGACAGCCACGCTCGCAAGATCGTGCTGGGCTTCCAAGACTTGGTCAATCATACGAATAAAACGAGACAAGCCCTTGAAATTGCTCTTTTCAAATTGATCAGCACGCAGAGCTAGGGCATAGAGATTGGCCTGTCTAGCAGGGCCATTTGGCAAAGCTCCAACATAATCATAGTAAAAACGGTCGTTGTAAATCCTCCAAATCAAGTCATAGAGGGAGTGCGTTTTGGCATACGAGCGCCAAGAATCCAAGATATCCATGAATTGATTTAGTTTTTCAGCTAGTGTTGAGTGAATTAACTCTTTCTGGCTTGTTGGCTGTTTTTGAGCATTTACTAGTTTCTCATAGAGATTTTCTTGGACTTTATCCTCTGCTTTCTGAAGGGACAAACGTGCTAACTCATCCTCATCAAAACCAAACATTGGAGACTTCATAAGGGCAACCAAGGCATAGTCTTGAAGAGGATTGTGAATGACACGAAGGGTGTCTAGCATGACTTGCACTTCTAGGGATTGGAGATAATTGTTTTGCTCTCCGTCAGTTTTGACAGGAATCCCGTACTCAGACAGGGCGAGGAGAATCTGGTCATTACGACTGCGACTGGAGGTCAGAAGGGCAATTTCTTTAAAGGCAACACCTTTTTCTTGATGAAGTTTCAGAATCTCCTTGATGACTAAGCGCATTTCCCCTGTTAATTTCGTTTCTGCTTGGCTCTCTTCTTCCTCACCTGTGTCGTCCTTGTCGTAGAGGAGAAATTCTGCCTTGTTGTCTGGATTGGGAGTCAGTTTGGTATTGGCAAAAACAAGCTGGTGCATGTTATCATAGTTGATTTCGCCGACCTCTTGGTCCATGAGACGTTCAAAAACATCATTGGTTGCTGATAGCACTTCTGAACTACTACGGAAATTTTCTTTGAGGAGAATCAGCTTGCCCTCCTTTGGATTTTGCGCATAGCGTTGGAATTTTTCATTGAAAATCTGCGGGATCTGCCTGACGGAAACGGTAGATGGACTGCTTGATATCTCCCACCATAAAGCGATTGTGGCCATTAGACAGCAATTCCAGCATCCGTTCTTGAATGTGGTTGGTATCCTGATACTCATCGACCATGACTTCGTGGAAACGCTCCTGATAAGCCTCACGAACTTGCGGGAATTTCTCTAAAATCTCAATGGTGTAATGGCTGATATCAGCGAATTCAAAGGCGTTTTCCTGGCGCTTTACGCTGACGATAAGCTTCCACAAAATCACTCATGAAGGTTTGGAAAGTCTTAGCTAGTTCCCATGTGTCTCCATGATAACGTTCTTGATAGTCGAGAATGGTTATCTGGTCTGACAGTTGTCCTAGTTTAGCAAACTGGGTCTTTCTCTCTTCGTTGTAGGCATCGGCCAGTGGCTTCAAATCAGCCTTACGACTGGCATTAGTCAGAGCTCGACCGTTTTTCTCTTTCGAAATTGCGACAACACGCGCAAGCACTGCTTGATAAAGCCTGACTATCGGACTCCTGATTTAAGGAGCCAATTTCATCCAGAATCAACTGAACATTTTCTAAATAGGCAGCCTTTGGAAACTCCTTGGCATCGTTATCCAGATGATAACGGAAAAAGCTTTCCAAATCCCAAAGGGCTTGCTGGATTTGCTCAGTCAGTTTTTCTTTTTCACTGGTAAAATCAGCTTTTTCAAAGCCTTTGAGGAAAGATTCACTCAGCCATTTCTGAGGATTGCTGGTGGATTGGAGGAAAGTCATAGATTTTATAGACTTGCTGGCGCAGCCCCCGTTCATCCTTGCCACGCCCTGCAAAATTTTTCAGCAAATGACTAAAGGTCTCTTTCTGTTTACCTTGGTAATGGGCTTCAAAGACCTCATGAAAGACTTCGTTTTTTAGAAGAAGTTGCTCGCTTTGGTTTTGTAAAATACGGAAATTAGGCGCAATATCAATCAGATAGCCATGTTTGCCAAGGAATTTTTGTGTGAAAGAGTCCATGGTTCCGATGGCAGCGTTTGGTAGGTCTGCCAACTGGCGACCCAAGTGTTGTTTAAGCTCGACATCATCGCTTTCTTGGATTTGTTGGCTGATTTTTTTCTCCAAACGTTCCTTAAGTTCAGTAGCAGCCTTAACTGTAAAGGTTGAGATAAAGAGTTGAGAAATTTCGACACCACGCGCCAATTGGTCCAGAATACGCTCGGCCATGACAAAAGTCTTCCCAGAACCAGCCGATGCTGAAACTAGGATATTCTGACCAGAAGTGTAGATAGCTTCGATTTGCTCGGCAGTTTTCTTTTGTTCCTTGCTCGAATTTGCTTCTGCTTCTTGCAGTTTTTGAATTTCTTCCTCAGTTAAAAAGGGAATAGGCTTCATCGATTCAACTCCTCTCTTATTTTTTCAAACCAAGCTTGCTTGAGTTTTTCTCCGACCAGACGCTTGCCATCAGCTAGGTCCAACTTTTCTAGGAAACGGGCTTGGCCCAGATGGTAATTGGCTTCAAAGCCAGTAATGGCTTGATGTTGCTGAACATATGGGGCAATACTTCTACCATTTTCAGTATAAGGGTTAATGGCGAACTGGCCTGCTAAAATCTTCTCAGCTGCTTTCTTGTAAAGATGGGCATTGTAGTCCAGCAGGAGCTGGAATTCCTCATCCGTCAGCTGATTAGCCTTGTTTTTATTGTAAAATTCGCCCAAATGACTGCTTTCTTTTTCTAAAAAGAGTCCTTGGTATTTCATAGATTTGCTGGCTTCTATTACTGCACCTGCCAGACTTTTAACCGCCATCAAAGATTGGACGGGTTCAGACATTTCCAAGTACATGGCACCAAAAAAGTTCTGCTCCCCTTCTCTTTTTAGGGCAGCTAGATAGGTTGGCAACTGGGGAATTGAGTCCATTAAAGAAATGAGGAAACTGGAACTGAGTCAGACTGGACTTTGTAGTCTACTACTCCTATCGCTCCCATCAGCTTTTCAAATCGGTCAATCCGGTCAACCTTACCTCGTACAAAGACACTGCGTCCATTGTCCAATTGAATAAAGGCCTGCTCTTTTCCACCGAAATTCGCTTCCTCTTTGATGGTTTCGATGGCTGGATTGTGTCGGAGAATATGTCCAGTCGTCCGTGCAACATCAAGCAGAAACTTCCTTGGTAAACTGGGCTTCCAAACTTTCTTGATAAATAGCTTCAAATTCGCGTTCTTGACTGGTTTCTTGGATAGCTTGTTCTAGACGTTGGTCAAAGGAATCTTCATCAGGCAACTGCAAGGCACGTTCAAAAATACGGTGCAAGAAATTTCCGTGACTACGGGCATCAGGACGCAGAGCGTAATTCTTCTTGCAAGCCTAAAACGTAGCGGAGGAAAATAACTGTATTGGTTACGGTAAAACTCCGTCAAACCAGAGGTAGACAGGTAAAACTCCTGATCAGCAGGATAGAGAGCCTGTAAGGTATCCTTAGGCCAACTGCTTACTGCTTGGACTGGTTGGGAGGGCTGGATTTTCCAGACCTTGCTGGTCTAGTTTTTTACCCATGACACGCGCCAGAACCTTAATAAAGGTCAAATCTTGCTCAGTATCACTCATCTCGCCCTGCTGGTGATAGGCAACCAGACTAGACAAAAGACTGTGATATGACCCATATCCTCCTTAGACAGCCCTTTGTGATTCATCCTCTTCTCTTTCCGCCTAAATCCAAAATGGACTAGCTCTTGAAGATAGGCTGATTCCTTGCTTTCACTTTCGTTAAAAAGGCTTGGAGCCGACAAGACCAACTGCTTACGAGCAGAATTGACCAAGGAAAGCATAGTATAGCGATTTTTCTTGAGGTTTTCACTGCTGGCAATCAGCAATTGTGCCCCTTCCTCTGTCGCTTGGTTTAGGTTTTGCCTTTCTTCATCTGTCAAAAGACTGGTATTTTGCGCGATTTTTGGTAAATTGTCCTGAGTCAGCCCAATGGCGTAGACAAAGTCAGCAGTCAGAGGGTGCAATCAAATCGTAACTCTGCACCAGAACAGTGTCCACTGTTGCTGGAATGGTACGGTATTGGGACAAACTCATTCCAGAATGGAGCAAGGCTAGGAAGTCCTCTAGACTAACTTGTGAACCAGCAAAAACAGTCGCAAATTGTTCTAAAACATGACAGAAAGCCTTCCAAACTTCAGCTCTGTCTTTCCTGTTCTAGAGCTTCCATAGTGGCTGTCAAATCTTGCAACTGCTTGGTCACTGAACTTTCTTTTAGAAAGACATTCCATTTTTGTAGGAGATTTTCAGCCTTTCTGTTTTCGACTGGCAAAGAGAGTCTCAAGAGGTGTTAAAATACGCAGACGAAGAGCATTTCAAACGTTCCAAATCAAATTTTCCATGGTGGGATTTGGTGAAAGGTTTGCTGAAAGGCTGGCAAGCCATTGATACCAAGATAGCGGATATATTGCTCAAAAGCATCAATATCAGCCTGACTAAGGTCGGTATACAAACCTGTTCTAAGAAGGTTAATTAAATCCTCCTGACGGAAACGATAGCGTTTTAAAGCCAAGATAGACTCGACAAACTGAGTCAAAGGGTGATGCGCCATGGATTCGCTTCTACCAAGATAGAAAGGAATCTGATACTGGTCAAAAATGGTTTTAAGAGATAACTGGTAAGAAGCTACATCCCCCAAGAGAATACGAAAATGCTTGTAACTCAGCTCTGAGTTCTCATGTAATTTCTGACGAATGCTACGGGCTACTAACTCCAACTCCTCCTTTTGCGTCAAGCAAGACCAGATTTGTAAGTTTTCACGATCCTTATCATCAATTTCCAAGGAAAGTTCTGAAAAGTCATAAGAAGACTCCAGCAAACGAGAGGCCTTGTCAAAACTATCCATCTTTTCATGAGTTTGAGAACAATCCAGAGCAGGAGTTTGGTATTTAGAGGCTAGATGATGGAGAAACTCCACACTGGCTTGGTAGAGATTGCCTTCAGCGAATGGACTGATATAAGCTTTCTTACTAGCATAAGCCCCAATGACAATCTCAACACCCTTGTCATGAAGTAGGTCCACAATCCGCTCTTCCTCAGCAGAAAAACGGGTAAATCCATCAATGACTAAAGCAATTTGAGTGAAATCACTACTAACTTTGTCATTCTCAATAGCCGCAATCAAGTGGGACAACTGACTTCCCTGAGCCAACTGCCCTTGATTGAGGTAGGCCGTTACCTTCTCAAAAATCAAGAGTAAATCGGCCCTCTTATCCTCATCCGTCAAACTCTCTAAGTCCAAAAAACTCATCTGAGCTTTGGTCATCTCGTGGTAAAGCTCAATCAACTGCTGGATAAATTGAGTATCCTGCTTGATAGCTCCATAAACACGTAAATCCTTAGGATCAAGTTCTGCAAGGCATTTATAAAAAGCCATACCAAGACCGATATCATCAAGACTAGTTTTAGCTGGTAAGTCATTCAAGATCAGGTAACGAGCCATTTGTGCAAAGCGCGTGACGGTAATCGCAAAAGAAGCCTGCTGGGACAAGCATTCCAGCACGGCGCGTTCCTTTTCAAAAGAAAGAGAGTTGGGAGCGATGTAGAAGACCCGCTTGCCAGCAGCAACTAGCTCCTCCGCCTCTCTAGTTAGAATTTCCGTCAAAGAAGTCCGAATATCAGTATAAAGTAATTTCATCTCTGCCTCGTTTGAATTTTTCATTACCTTTTATTATACCATGATTAGCCACCCAAGTCTGTAAATAATCAGTTCTTATTCATCTGTTGAAAAAAAAAGAAAATGCCGGAAAGTTCCGACATTATTTTATTAAGCTAACTTCCTGAAAATAGGAGTAACCACACGTCCCAGAAGGCAGTGATATTGATGAGAATATGAACTAGTATTGGATAGTAGAGATTTTTTGTCATGCGATACAATAGAGCCAAAATAAGCCCTCCGCTAGCATAAATGAAAAAAGCAAGAGGAGTTAAAGCAAAATTGATATGAATATAACCGAAAAATAATAGCAGAAAGCAAAGACATCTCCGTACCAAGGCGAGTTTTTGAAAAAGGTTGTCATAAGCACACCGCGATAAATCAATTCCTCAGCAATAGGGGCCGATGAAGCAAACTATGAGCAAGAAATAGGGTAACTCCTGTCTCCCCATCATTTCTATCGTTTCATTCAAAGAAATTTGATTTGAAGACGAGGGTATGAAATAAGACAAGAAGAAGTCAGACATATACGAAATGATGTAGCCCAGTAAAAGGTAGATAAAATACCTCAACTGCCACTTGAAATGAAAAAGTTTCTTTCCTGCAAAAACTAGTAGATAGATGACCGCTAAGAAAAGAACTCCGCTCTCCATAAAAAGCAGAATCTGAAAAAATTCACGACTTGCTGGTAGATAGGGCTTTGCGAGGTGATTGAAAATTCTCCAAAACCAAGTTGATTTGTAAAAAATTAAGGACAATGCTAGTAAAATTTGAATAATCCGTTTTTTCATATTAAATTCTCTGTTTTCCTTGACTAGATTATTGAATATAATGGTTTACTTAACTGTATAACAAACTTAGTATAGCATATCTTTGCAAAATATCCTCTTCAAGTCATGAATTGTCATCAAAACATCTTAAACTGTAAAATCAATTAGCCCCAAGCTTCCTATTAATTTCTTCTCCAAAATATGCTATAATACAAAAAGATAAAGAAGGAAAGACCTATGATTAAACTACTAGCCTTGGATATGGGATTGATTTCTCCTAAATGAATCCAAAAGCCCCCAAAAATCAGGTGGTTTATTTTAGCCTGAGACCTTACGGAGCGAGACAAATAAAAGTCAGTATTGCTACTGACTCTTACATCATTTTAATTTAACAGGATAAATTTATGCTTCTGATTTAGTCATAACTGACTCACTACCTTTTTAACAAAGCAAGTAATTTTCTCCGCTTCTGCCATGATACCATTATTATCCATGGTTTGGAGACTCAGATTATTTCGTAAACCAGCTAGGCTCTCTGTCACATTGTTTTTCAAAGCTAGCATCCGTTACTGCATCAAGTAGATCTTCTACTTCTTTAAGCTTAGCTTCTACTTTTTCAGTCTCTACTTGAGGACTTCAGCTTCGTCTGTTGTATCGTTAGCTTCTCCCTCTGTCTCGTCTTCATCAGTGCTTGGTTTTATAAAGATTATCTACTGAAGGGATTTAAACCTGCGTGATTCTCTTTTTTCATCAGATTCAGGGTGAGTTGGCTCACTTACTTCATCATGTTTCTTATCTTCATCAGGTTTACTGTCTTGGTCTACCTTATTTTTACGAACATGGTCGCTGGCATTTCCCCAACCATTATCTGAGTGAGGGCGTTCATTTGGATGTTCAACATAATATTTTACAGTCGCAAAGAGATCCTCTAAACTATAGCCTTTAGGTGACTCATAAAGTCCTTCGTCAAACCAAGCAAATTTAATGTTATGGTAATGGTCATAATGAGGTATAATCAAGCTACCATTTTTAACTTCAACAGTATGTTGGAGATTGTAAAGGCATGTGATCAAGTGGAACCTTTCTTAGCTGCCTTCACTTTATTATAGATTGCTTCTGCTCCTTTAACCTCAGTATTTCCTGCCCCCTGATTATCTGTTGAAGGAGGCATCAAACCTTTCTCTTTAGCATAAGTCTGAGCTGCTGCTCTTTCAGCTTCAGACAAACTTTCTTTCTTAATCCAATGACTATGAGTCATATGTGGAGTTACATAGGCATCGCCTTCATCGCTAGTTATGTCACGAGGATCAAAGATATAGCCATCTTCTGTTGTATACTTACCTGCTAATTTCGCTAATTTAATTTCATCGTCCGTATAAGCAATTTGAGCATTTGGTTTGCCAAGTCGCTCTGGATGGGTAATTGGTGCTAGGAAGGTAAGAATATCATCAACTAACTTGACTTTATCACTTGAAACATCATTAAGACGTTCCAATAGTTTATCCAAAGCGTCAAAATCAGCTTGGCGCCCTTTATTAGAAATCAAATTTTGATGAACTTTTGCTAGTAAATCATAAACCTTGTTGTAAAATTCTTGATCACTAGAAGGGATGGTACTTTTCTTAGCTCCTAACACATGAGACAAACTTTCTTGTTTGGAAAGTTTATTATCAATGGCTGCAACAGTTTCTGCTGAAAGTTCCTTAGTAGAGATATAACGCGAGGTTCCATTCTCTTCAAAGACATAACCATCAGCTACTTTTCGAACCGCCTGTTTCACCAATTTTCCATCAATTGCATTGCTTGGAGATGATTGAGGATTTGGTACAGGTTGTGGACTTGGTACTGGGGTAGGATCTGGAGCAGGGATTAGATTTGGTCTTGATGGTAACCAATGACTTGAACTATAATGAAGTGGAATCATTCTTGCAATCTTCTGCTCTAAATCAGTCATTTGGGAGTAAGGAATAAAGTGATAATGATCTCCGTGTGGCACTGCAACACCGTTAGCTGTACGTTTGATGATTTGGGCCGGATCAAAGACTAAGCCATCCGATTCTACATGTCGTTCTGATAAAGGTTTGGCATACAATTCACTTAAAAGTGTTGAAATGTCTTCCCCTTGATTTTGATGATAAGTTGGGGTGACAGTCAGGTTTGGAGTCTCTGTCAAACTTGGTTGGGCTGGTTTAGCATTATCACTACTTGGTTTACTTGAGTTTGTAGAAGAATGAGAACCCTGTTTACCATTCCAATAGGCTTGGGCGGCAGCTAATTCTCCTGCTGACAAATCACTCTTAGGAATATAGTGGAAATGATTGCCGTGCGGGACAACAAAAGCGTCACCTGTATCTTCAATCACATCTGTCGGACTAAATACATACCCATCATCCGTTGTATAAGCGCCTCCAGTTCCTCGATTCGATGCCGGAGTATTGAGATTAAAGTTTGGTTTAATCGGTGAACTTGGTGTTGAACTTGGTTTATCTGTACTGCTTGGTTTCGGATTGTCAGAATGGCTTTGAACTGGCTGACCTCCAATTGGTAGATTTCGAGCCAATTTTTCTTCCAAATCAGACATTTGCGAATAAGGAATGAAATGGAAATGATCCCCGTGAGGAACTGCAACACCATTGGTAGTACGTTTTGTAATCTGCGCTGGGTCAAACACCAAGCCATCAGACTCCACATGACGTTGGCTAAGTGGCAAAGCGTACAATTCTTGAAGGAGACTAGCTAAATCCTCACTTTGACTTTCAGGAGCTTTGGAAGAATCTTGAGGAGCCTCAGATGGACTCGTTCTCACACTAGATCTTGTTTCAGCTCTGCTGGAACGATATGCAACCGTACTTAATTGACCACCTTTTCCAGATAAGAAGGCTTGGGCAGCAGCTAATTCACTAGCAGACAAGTCACTCTTAGGAATATAGTGGAAGTGATTGCCATGAGGAACGATATAAGCATCACCCGTATCCTCAATGATATCAGAGGCATTGAAAGATATAACCATCATCCGTTGTATAGCGTCCTTGGGCTCTGGCTGCAGCAACAGCATTATCTGTTAGACCTGCTTATGATTATGACTATGTTCCTGCTTCTGACGTTTAATCTCTTCTTTTGTCCGAATATTGTCCGCATGAACCGCATCTTTGAAAGGTAAACATAGTATTTCGTTCACCTTAATCACATAGCCACCCTTGATTTCATTGACAATGTCCGAATCCTTCAACTGATAATTCGGATCTTTCATGAGGGAGTTCTTCACTGATGATGGCATCATAAGGAACCCTTGCCATTATAGTAATGATAATGGTCTCCATGAGAGGTCACATAACCTTGATCCGTAATCTTGATAACAATTTGTTCGGCGTTGATTCCTCTCTTACTGACTTCATCTGGTGTCAAATTTTCTGCCTTTTGCCCAGCCTGGTCACCGTCTATATAAGCAACTCGATTAGAATCTTTCTTAACTTGACCAGCTTGGTACCGTCCAAGTTCATAGGAACAAACACTCAGGCAAGAACCGCCTACCGAACCCACCACATATTTTTATTGATTTTCATTCTTTTCTCTTTTTCTTGGCCTATTTGATTCACCACAAAACGATGAACCGTTAATTAACTAGTTAATAGTTTACTCTTTTAGTATTACTTGTCAAGAATTTTTCGTATATACATAATAAAAATGAAAGCCCTCATCGAGACTTTCATTTTTCATTAGTTTATTTTTTTCTTT